>Ga0208879_1004218_pt1 | contig 11304 bp, 13 predicted proteins | sample Knorr_S15_td_Bot_FD_185605 | JGI IMG/M metagenome (GOLD analysis project Ga0208879, IMG submission 185605) | Marine microbial communities from Southern Atlantic Ocean transect - Knorr_S15_td_Bottom_ad_5009_LV_A (SPAdes) (version 2) | ecosystem: Environmental > Aquatic > Marine > Oceanic | place...
ACCAGCTTGAAGACCTGCACGGTATGCCGGTGTGTCATCTATGGGGGAGATAATCTCAATAAAACTACCCTTAGTACTAATAACAATACCCACGCCGCCAAATCTGCCCATTGTACTTTCATTTAAATCAGATTGATCTTCTGGATCAAGAAAGCTTGAATGCGGATCAAGCCCTTCAACCAGCCCCTTAATGGCGTTCTTAAACATTGTTTCATCATCAATCTCATCGACGTATAGTTGTTTGATTTGTGAATAGACAGCTGTAAAAGTGTTTAATCCTTCAAAAAATTCTGGAGAATCCAAGGGGGAATAATTGTCATCTGCAAGACTAACATTGGAGATGCTTGAAAACATAAATAAAGTAAATAGACAAATAGTTTTTAATAAATTTTTTAGAGATGACATGATTAAACTATTCAATGCTGTAATATTGGAATTAGTAGGATTATATTAATGAGCTAGATTGTACTTTGTTTTGTTTTATTAATTATGGAGAAATAATAAAGTTTTTGTGGAGAAAAAACAATGATTTTTTCATACAATCTCTTGCAATTGTTAAAATCATCCATTGATAGATTTATTGCGTCCGTAGCTCAGATGGATAGAGTGTCGGCCTCCGAAGCCGAATGTCGGGTGTTCAAATCACCTCGGACGCACCAGTTTACTAAATATTTCAAATGTTGAGGTAAATGACATTTATTTATAAAAACGCAACCTTTTCAAGTTGTCGTAAATATAGATACTCACTTTCCCGTATTTGGGATAAGAAAAAGAAGTTTGTTTTATTTATAGGGCTTAATCCATCAACCGCTGACGAAAAAGTGGATGATCCTACGATACGAAGATGTGTTAATTATGCAAAAAACTGGGGGTATGGTGGCTTTTTAATGGTGAATCTTTTTGCTTATAGAACAACATTACCTTCCAACCTTAAAAAAGTAAAATATCCTATTGGAAAGGACAATGATAAATATATTGTGACACTATCAAAAAAAGCTGATATAACTGTCGCTGCTTGGGGAAATAATGGAAATCTCTATAGTAGAGACAAACAAGTATTGAGCCTCGTTCCAAGCCTTATGTGTTTGAAGGTTAACAAATCAGGTCAGCCAGCTCATCCTTTGTATTTAAAAAAAGATTTAAAGCTAACTAAATTTGCTAGATTATGAAATATATCGTTATTGATCCCGTAATTCTGGATTTGGGTATTGTAAAAATACATTGGTATGGTGTAATGTATTTATTGGCTTTTCTGCTTGCCTATTTACTCGCTAAATACAGAGCAAATTTGAGTCATGAATGGAGTACTCAGCAAGTTGATGATCTCATTTTTTATGGGGCTTTAGGCGCAGTTTTGGGCGGTCGTTTAGGCTACATGGTGTTTTACAGTTTGCCAAGTTTTTTAGCCAACCCTTTAATTTTTTTAGATTTTCAAAATGGTGGAATGTCTTTTCATGGTGGTTTTCTTGGCGTTTTGCTTGCAATACTTTTATTTAATCGCAAGTCAAAAAAAAGCTTTTTTCAAACAACCGACTTTATTGCTCCATTAGTCCCTCTTGGTTTGGCCTTTGGAAGGATTGGTAATTATATAAATGCTGAGCTTTGGGGTAAGGTTACTACTAGTGCTTGGGGTGTATATTCACCTGACCAAAGCGGTATGTGGGCTCAGCGCTACCCAACACAACTCTTTGAAGCTCTACTCGAGGGTGTTGTGCTATTTGTCATTTTGTGGATTTTTAGCAAAAAAAATCGACCATTGATGGCTACATCTTCCCTATTTTTGGTTTTCTATGGATTCTTTAGATTTATAATTGAGTTCATCAGAGTGCCAGACGCTCAATTAGGGTATTTGGCTTTTGAGTGGTTAACGATGGGGCAGTTATTAAGCTTTCCGATGCTCGTTATTGGTATTTATTTATTTTTTAGGTCTTACTATTCAGAGAAACAGTTATGAAGCAGTATTTAGATTTTTTGAAGCTCGTAAGGGATCATGGCTCGATTAAAACCGACAGAACAGGTACGGGCACGGTAAGTGTTTTCGGTCATCAGATGCGATTTAATCTTAAAGATGGGTTTCCCTTGGTTACAACTAAACGTATCCATCTTCCGTCGGTCATCCATGAATTGTTGTGGTTTTTGAGTGGTGAGACTAACATTAAATATTTACAGGAAAATAAAGTTAATATTTGGAATGAATGGGCAGATGAGAATGGTGAATTAGGACCAGTATATGGTGCACAGTGGCGTCATTGGAAGAATGCTGATGGTGAAGTGATAGATCAAATCTCAGAGGCGATGGAATTAATCAAAAATTCACCGGATTCTAGGCGAATTCTTGTTTCAAGTTGGAACGTTGGAGAGCTTGAAAGTATGGCCTTGCAGCCCTGTCACGTGATTTTTCAATTTTATGTAGCTAACGGGCAATTATCATGCCAACTCTATCAAAGAAGTGCTGATATTTTCCTTGGAGTGCCGTTCAATATTGCATCTTATGCGCTTTTAACTCACATGGTTGCTCATCAATGCAATCTTGAAGTGGGTGACTTTGTATGGAGTGGTGGCGACTGTCACGTTTATTCGAACCATTTTGAGCAGGTTAATATTCAACTAGAAAGAACTCCAAAATCTTTACCAAGGCTTATTATCAAAAGAAAGCCTAACAGTATCTTTGATTATCAATTTGATGACTTTGAATTTTATAATTATGTTCATGACGACGCAATTAAGGCGCCAATTGCAATTTGATCATCATTCCTTGAATTCGCTGTATGGATAAATTACAAAAAAATATTTCTTATCAATTTAACAATGTTGAGTTACTTAAACAGGCTCTGACTCACCGAAGTGTTAGTAAAAAAAATAATGAAAGATTAGAATTTTTGGGAGATAGTATCCTTGGCTGTATTATTTCTCGTGAACTCTATCAACGCTTCCCATTAATTGATGAAGGACAGTTGTCAAGGCTCCGTTCTCACCTAGTAAGAGGGCAAACCTTAGCAAAACTAGCAAAAACAATCAATTTATCTGAAACCCTTGTTTTGGGTCAAGGCGAGTTAAAAAGTGGCGGTTTTCGACGTGAATCGATTCAGGCAGATGCTTTTGAAGCAATTCTGGGAGCAATATTTCTTGATTCTGACTATTTGACTGTTAGTGGCGTGGTTTTAAAGCTTTATGAAGACTTACTAAATGATGCTAGCCCTGAAGATTCATTAAAAGATTTTAAAACTCAGCTTCAGGAATTATTACAAAAAAAAGGGTATTCTCTTCCTCAATACAAACTAATTAAAACGAAGGGTCAGGATCATGATGCTATTTTTTATGTACGTTGCATTGTCAGTGAGTATGACCTTGAGGTGGAGAGAGAAGCAAAAAGTATCAAAAGGGCAGAACAAGCCTGTGCCGAGTTTCTTTTAGAAAGACTGGCTTCCTCATGAACTTTCAGTCAGGTTTTATTGCAGTCGTAGGTCGGCCGAATGTTGGTAAATCAACGCTCATTAATGAATTGATTGGTCAAAAACTTTCAATCACTTCTCATAGGCCACAAACCACTAGACATCGCATCCACGCCATAGACACTCAGATCAACTACCAAATGATTTTTGTTGACACCCCAGGTATTCATATTGGCAATAAGAAGGCAATCAACTCCTATATGAATAAAACTGCAAGCTCAAGCATTTCAGATGTGGATATGATACTTTGGCTAGTTGAAGCTCTTAAATGGACCAAAGAAGATGAACGTGCAATGGAGCATTTAACGAAAATAAAAGTTCCAATTATTCTTTGTGTGAATAAAATTGACAAATTAAACACTAAAGATGAAATACTTCCTTACTTAGAAAATTTAGGAGAAAAATTTCAAGCTAACGAAGTTTTCCCATTATCGGCATTTAAAAAAAATCACACCAATGACTTAAGGCAACTAATTCTGAAGTATTTACCACAACAAGAAGCATTATTTGAATCTGACTATGTGACCGACCGATCACAGCGATTTGTAGTTGCTGAGTTTATTCGCGAAAAATTGATGCGCAATCTTTCGGACGAACTACCTTATGATTTGACAGTTGAAATTGAAAAATTTGATTTGGATGGTCAAATGTATCGAATTGCAGCTAGAATTTTTGTTGAAAAACCATCTCAAAAAAAGATTGTAATTGGCGACAAAGGTAAAATGCTTAAACAAATAGGTGAGGAGTCTCGTGTTAGTATTGAGGGATTTTTAGAAAGGAAAGTTTTTTTAGAATTATGGGTTAAAGTGCGACAAGGTTGGTCTAATGATAAAAGGGCCTTAGCCTCTTTGGGTTATGACTAAAATAGAATTGACACCAGCATTTTTAATTCATCGGAGAATGTATCAGGACAGCTCCCTTTTGTTAGATTTTTTTACCCGTAACTATGGAAAAATTCGTCTCGTTGCCCGTGGTGCTCGTAGCAATAAGACCTCGTTGCAAATGTTTCAACGTCTGAATATTTCTTTTAAAGGTAGAAGTGAACTCAAAAATCTAACCAACTGGGAATCTAGTGACCAGCCACGCAGATTTTTAGGCAATGATCTAGTTCTTGCAATCTATACAAATGAACTTCTTTCAAGGCTATTACCGGAAGCTGAAAAACACCAAAAGGTATTTGATGGGTACTGGCACTACTTAATAATGATTAATGAACAATCAGATGCTGAAAAAGAATACTCCCTCAGATTGTTTGAAAACCTGTTGTTAGAGGAGCTTGGCTATGGTTTAGAATTTAATAAGGACTCTACAGGAAGTCCTATTGATTCTGAACTTGAGTACCAGTTTCAGGAGCACGAAGGCTTTGTTGCAAAAGTAGATGGTAACATACCCGGTGAAGTTCTGTTAGTGGTTAATGATGATGACAATGACCGTTTAAGTGTCGGTCATTTAGCTATATTAAAAAAATTAAATCGAAAGCGCCTAAGGTCAATCCTTGGCGAAAGGCCACTGAAAAGTAGGGAATTATTTTTTGCAAACTAGTTAAAAAAATTATGAGTATTTATTTGGGTGTTAATATTGACCACATTGCGACACTAAGGGAAGTAAGAGGTACTACATATCCCAGTCCACTAGAAGCTGCACTCATCTGTGAAAAATCGGGTGCTGACAGCATCACGCTTCATCTCCGTGAAGATAGGCGTCATATTCAAGATAAAGATGTTGAAGAGATAAAAGCAACACTAAAAATAAAAATGAATTTAGAGATGGCTGCAACCGATGAAATGCTAAAAATTGCTTCTCAAATTAGTCCTCAAGATTGCTGTCTAGTTCCAGAAAAAAGAGAAGAGTTGACGACTGAAGGTGGTCTAGATGTAGCCTCTCAATTACCACGTATGAAGGAAGTTTGTTCTCAACTAGAGGACAATAATATAAGAGTTTCACTTTTTATAGATGCTGATAAGAAACAAATAGATGCAGCAATGGCTTGTGGCGCACCTGTAATCGAAATTCATACAGGAAAATATGCTGATGCAATTAATCTTGCCGAACGTGAATTAAAATATAATGAAATAAAAGGGGCTTGTGAATATGCACACAGTTTGGGCCTTCAGGTTAATGCAGGACATGGTTTAACACTTGAGAATACTTTTGCTATTGCAAAAATTGATTCAATTGTTGAACTCAATATTGGTCACTCAATTATCTCCAGGGCAGTTTTTGCAGGCCTAGCGAATGCGACAACTGAAATGAAAGCCTTAATGTTGGAGGCAAGGGGTTTATGATATATGGTGTAGGAACTGATATTGTTAACATCGACAGGGTAAAAAAGATCCTTTCAAAAAATCGAGATGGCTTTGTTAAAAGAGTTTTAAGTGAGCATGAACAAGCCTTGTTTGCAAACAAGTCTGACAGTGCGGCATATTGTGCAAAGCGCTTTGCAGCCAAAGAAGCCTTTGCTAAAGCTCTAGGGACTGGAATCGGTCGTGTAGTTAGCTTTCAAGATTTAACCGTTCGAAATAATGAGAACGGTAAACCGCACTTCATTCCCAGTGAAAAATTAAGACAGTTCTTGGTAGAAAAGAAAATTAAACAGGCTCATTTAAGCATCTCTGACGAGAGCCAAAATGCAATTGCATTTGTTGTTTTGGAGATGTTTGACGTTTCAGCTCAAGATTAATCCAAGGCCTTATCATTAAGAAACATCTTAAAGCATAAAAATTAAAAAGGTATGTCATCCTCAAATTCATCTTTTGAGACTGGGGTAATGCTTGGTTCTGTTTGATCCTTTACAGTTACATCCTCACTTGGGGCGCTAGAACTTGAATCGTCACGACGATCAAGCATCTGCAAAGTTCCATTAAAACCACTGACAACAACTTCTGTTGTCCATCTTTCGATCCCATCCTTGTCAGTATATTTTCTTGTTTGTAATTTTCCTTCGACATAGACTTTTGAGCCTTTGTCTAAATATTGACCCGCAATCTCTGCTAGTTTGCCAAATAAGCTGACACGATGCCATTCAGTTCTTTCTTGTTTCTGGCCAGTGCTTTTATCTGTCCAAGATTCACTTGTAGCAACAGATAAGTTACTAATTGCATTACCATTAGAGGCGTATTTTACTTCTGGCTTTGCGCCAAGATTTCCAACTAGTATTACTTTATTAATGCCTGCCATATCTACTCCTGTAATGTTTCTACTTTATGTCGCAAAGTTATCATGAAAAACCACCAGATAATTGCCACAAATATGCTCAATAAGAATACACTATTTAAGTCATAAATGCTATAAATAAGACCACCAATAGCGCCACCAAAAAAAGTCCCTAAGAACTGAGAAGTTGAAAAAATACCCATTGCAAGTCCGCGCTTGGAGGTGCTTGCAGTTCTGGATAAAAGCGAAGGTAATATGGCTTCGATTGAGTTAAAGGCAACAAAGAAAATAGTCAAAATTACAAGAAACACTGAGAAGTTTAAGTTTAAGGTAAAAAACATTCCCTGACTCAATATCAAAAGAGCAATACAAAAAAGCAATATAGGTTTGGTTTTTTTATATCTCTCAGAAAGAATAATTAATGGCAACATACCAACAAACGAAAGCAACATTGCTGGAATATAGAGTTGCCAATTATCAATCATGTTGACAATGTTATTTTCAACAATCAATAGAGGCATTACAATAAAGCCGCTAGACAGTATCATGTGCAAACTAAACACACTGAAATCAAGGCGTAATAAGTCGGGGTTTAGAACTTCTCTGAAAGCAGAAATGGATAAACGGTAATATTTTTTTGGCTTGGCATAAGGCAGAGTAAAAACAAACAAAATAGCAATAATTGAAAGTAAGCCAATAACCCAGAAAAGTCCAGACAATCCTACCGATGATGTAATTATGGGTCCAATAATAAGCGACAGCATGAATGCAAGGCCAATTTGAAAGCCGACAAAGGCGTTGGCTTTTGCACGACTCTGTTCAGACACTGAGTCAGCTAAAAAAGCCATCAGTACAGCTGAAATAGCACCACCTCCTTGGAGAGCTCGACCGATCACCACAAAAATAATGTCTGTCGAATTAGCTGATACAATACTTCCAATAAAAAAAATGCACAAGCCTAAAATTAGTAGTGGTTTTCGACCATATCTATCAGACAGATAACCGAAAGGTATTTGAAAAAAAGCTTGTGTTAAACCGTATATTCCAATCGCCAGACCTATCATAAAAGGTGATGAATTATCGTACTCACTGGCATAAACACTCATGACTGGAAAAAGCATGAAAAGTCCCAACATTCTAACCCCCATAATTAATGAAACCTTGAAGGTAAAAAGTCTTTCAGTTGTATTCATATTTACCTAAAGAAAAACTATCTATCTATTTTGTAGTTAGGAGAGTAGTTAGGGTAACTTGCATAAAGCACAGTCCTTGCATCTTGGGCTAGATCTTCAGCATTGATAGCTTCATAATTGTGAGCCATTAAGTGAAGTCCGTCAGCCACAGAAGGACTGTTAGGGTAGTTCTCAATGATGTACTTTGAACGATTGATTGCAGCTATATGTGATCCATTGGTTGTGTAGTATAGTGCTACGTAGAATTCATGCCTTGCAAGGATGTTCTTAAGTACTACTAGTTTCTTTGACGCTTCTTCAGAATATTTTGAATTGGGAAATTTATCAATTAACAAGTAGAAATAACTATAAGCATCGTGTACACTTTGAACATCTCTTTGTGCACTATCGGAGATTATTTCATCGAGAATTGATGCAGATTTTTCTTCTGTAATGACTCCTCTTAAGTAATAAGCATATGGGGTAGAGGGAATGGCAGGGTATCGCTCAATAAATTCATTTAATGCAAGTATAGCGTGGTTATATTTTTTACGCTTAAACAAGTTATATGCAATGTCTAGTCGTGCCTGTATCGCATACTTTGAGCCAGGATAAGCAGCAAGTATAACTTCTAACTGCTCGATTCCTTGCTCAATGGAACCAGCGCTAAACTTATCTTCAGCAAGCTCATATAGCGCCTTTGGGGAGAGTCCATCAGCAACCGGTCCTCTTCTTTCTTTGTCACCTCCAAATAGTGAGCAGCCGCCAAGGAGAATTGAAAATGAAATAAATAAAATTAATGACCTGGTCATATAAAGTTGCTTGGTTATTTTTTATAAAAAGGCATTATACTTGGGTGCAGTGTTAATAGAAACCTTTGTATAAACAACCTTGCTTGGTTTATAACTTGCTTATAATTATCTGACTATATTTATATTTTTTAACCAATGGCAATTGCTTTCTTTCATAAAAAAACCCAAATTGGAGATTTGACTTCAGTACTCGAAGATTACTTGACTGATGATGAAGTTGCACTTGCCAAAAAGGCCCATAAACTAGCGGAAAAAGCTCATGAAGGACAATTTAGACAATCTGGTGAGTCTTATATACACCATCCCTTAGCAGTAGCCTTAATACTTGCAGATCTTAAACTGGATTATTATTGCATTGTTGCTGCAATTTTGCATGATTGTATCGAGGATACCCCTGTAACAAAAGATGAAGTCGAACAAGAGTTTGGGAGTCAGGTTGCTCATATCGTAGAAGGAGTATCAAAGTTGACAAATTTGGAGTTTACTTCGAGCTCACAAAAACAAGCTAAAAATTTTCAGAAACTAGTTTTTGCGATGTCAAAAGACATGAGAGTAATGATCATTAAGCTCGCAGATAGACTGCATAATATGCGTACTCTTGAGTCTATGAGTGATGAAAAGAAGATTCAAAAAGCCAAAGAAACTTCAGAGCTTCATGCCCCTATTGCAAGGCGACTTGGGTTACATAGTATTAGGGTAGAGTTGGATGACTTGTGTTTTCAAACACTTCATCCTAGGAAATACTTGATACTTAAAAGAAAAATCAAAAAACAATATGGCAATCAAAAGAAAATGATTGCACTCACTCAAACAGAAATTGAAAACCGGTTAAAACTTGAAGGTATTAATGCTGAAGTTAAAGGTCGTCAAAAACAACCTTTTAGTGTTTATCACAAAATGAAAACCAAATCTTTAAAGTTTTCCGAAGTGCTGGATATGCACGCCTTTCGAGTTATTGTTGATAGTACTAGTGCATGTTATCAAGCGCTAGGTCAACTTCACAGCTTATACAAACCTTTACCATTAAAGTTCAAAGACTATATTGCAGCTGCAAAACCTAACGGTTATCAATCAATTCATACGGTTTTATTGGGCCCAAGAAAAATGTTTATTGAGGTTCAAATTCGTTCTCAAGAGATGCATTTCATTTCAGAGTATGGAATTGCTGCACATTGGCACTATAAAAGTACTGACAAGCCGAGTGAAAAGCTCGCTCAAAATTGGCTTGGCTCCTTGCTCGACATTCAACAAAATTCAGACTCTTCGATTGATTTTCTTGAAAGCACGAAGGTCGATTTATTTCCGGATGAAGTTTTTGTATTTACTCCAGCTGGAAAAATCATACAATTGCCGCAAAGGGCAACGGTGCTTGATTTTTCTTATGCAGTTCATACAAACGTTGGCAAGAGAACTCAGAAGGCAACTATTAATGGCAATGAAGCTGGCCTAGCGACAGAACTAAAATCTGGTCAAACTGTAGAAATAACTACCAGTCGTTTGGTCAAACCAAAGCCGGATTGGTTAGATATGGTAATTACCTCTAAAGCTAAAACAGCTATAAAAGCCCAACTTAAGGAAAACTCCAAAGTTGAGTTGTCCAAACTGGGTAAGCATTTAATTTCTGACGCCCTTAAATATCAAAAAATAGACATTAATGATATTCCCAAAGAGAAATGGAAGGAATGTTTTAAAGAGTTGCATTGTTCAAATTTCCATGATTTATACATTAAAGTTGGTTTGTCAGAAATATTTGTTGCAGTTGTTATCAACAAACTGCTTAAAGATATTAGCAAAGAAACAATAAATACGATAACAATTAATAAAACAAAAGGTATGGCAATTAACTTTGCACACTGCTGCTACCCGATACCTGGAGACGAAGTAACAGGCGTCTTAACTATCTCTAAAGGTATGGTGATGCATCGTTCAAATTGTGCAAACCTGGCCCACATTAAGGAGAAAAATGCACAATGGATGGAGATCGACTGGAAGTCAGATGATAGTGAACTATTCGAGGTTAGTATAAGCTGTTTGGTGGAAAATCGTAGTGGCACTTTGGCAACTATGGCTAATATATTGGCAAACTTAGGAGTAAACATTGAAAACATAGAACAACGCGATAAACCCAATGCAAAAAAATTAATTGGCATGGTTATAGTTGTTGCAAATATTATCCAACTTAATAATGTATTGGATAAATTAAAAGGTCTTCCTCATATCGTTTCGGCATCAAGATATTAATATTGAAAAAATGTACCTAGCCACTTAATCAATTGATTAAAATTGCGTTTATCATTTACTTCGCCTATTTAACAAAATGATCAGCTGGACTGACTCACTCGAAATTGCTATTTCACTTGAAGAAGCTCACCCAGATATTGACCCTATAACTATCAATTTTGTTGATTTACGTGAACTCGTAATAGCCCTTGAAGACTTTAATGAAAGCGACACCCAATGTGGAGAGAAGGTATTAGAAGCCATTCAAATGTGTTGGATTGACGAAAAATAATGAAATATCTTAAAGCACTGATCTTATCTTCAGCTTTATTATCTTTTTCGGCTAACGCTCTTTTAGAAGTTAACATTATAAAGTCGAAAGAAGAACTCTTTCCTGTTGTAATTGCTCCTTTTGAGGTTATCGGAGATGCTCAACAGGGAGCCGAAATTGCAAACATTATCAGAGATAATTTGAACCGCTCTGGACAATTTAAT
>Ga0208879_1004220_pt1 | contig 11300 bp, 7 predicted proteins | sample Knorr_S15_td_Bot_FD_185605 | JGI IMG/M metagenome (GOLD analysis project Ga0208879, IMG submission 185605) | Marine microbial communities from Southern Atlantic Ocean transect - Knorr_S15_td_Bottom_ad_5009_LV_A (SPAdes) (version 2) | ecosystem: Environmental > Aquatic > Marine > Oceanic | place...
CTGGAGCGATGGCGGTGAAACCAATTTGGATAACCTGATTACCCTGTGTCGTCATCATCACACACTGGTCCATCGGGGTGATTACCAGATTGAGGATAATGGCACTGAAGTCGTGTTCTATGACAAGCGCAAATCCCTGATACCTCGCGCTTTCTTGCCACAGTTTCCAGATTCAGAGGATCCAGCAAAGGTCATCGGCAGGATTATGCTCAGTCATGCAGCCAAGGGACTTCACATAGAGCCTGACACGGCTGTGACTAAATGGTGCGGTGAAAGACTAGATTACGCACATGCCATCTACGGCTTGTTTCGCCTGGACAAATCGGTGGGTCAATCAGGGACTCTCATAGAAGATGGCAATTAGAAAATGTCGCGATAGTTGCTAACGCCGAACCGGGCAGCATAGTCGGGCGTTCATCGCGCTGAAGCTGCGAGTTAACACAAAGCCGTTTCCCTGAGTCTGATTTAGCATTAAAGTGCGCCAATATCGTTTATGGGGACCCCCATGCTTTCTATTCAAAATCTCACCAAGACCTATGCAAATGGCGTTATGGCGCTGAATGATGTCTCACTCGAAATCCCCAATGGCATGTTTGGTCTGCTGGGTCCCAATGGTGCGGGTAAGTCTACGTTGATGCGAACCCTGGCGACTTTACAGGAACCTGATTCGGGCAGTGCCTCCCTTGGCGATATCGATATCATTAATAACAAAGACGAATTACGAAAAATTCTGGGCTATCTGCCCCAGGAATTCGGTGTCTATCCTCGCGTCTCTCCCCTACTCATGTTGAATCATCTCGCAACGCTCAAAGGCATCACCAACAAAGGTGAACGAGACGACACAGTGGATGCGCTACTGCGCCAGACTAACCTCTTTGATGTCCGGAAAAAATCCATCGACACCTTTTCCGGTGGTATGAAACAACGATTTGGCATCGCCCAGGCGCTCATCGGTAATCCCCAATTGATCATCGTCGATGAACCGACTGCAGGTCTCGACCCGAGCGAACGAAACAGGTTTCACAATCTACTCGCAGAGATCGGCGAGAATGTTGTCGTCATACTCTCTACCCATATCGTCGATGACGTTACTGATCTGTGTGCCAATATGGCGATTATGGGCAAAGGTGAAATCCTGCTTACCGGTAAGCCTGATGAGGTGCTTGATCAGCTGAAAGGCAAACTCTGGCGAACACGGATTCTCCGTAGCGAGCTGCCCGACTACCGGGAACGGCACCAGGTCATCTTGTCTCATTTATCGGGTGGCCAGACGGTCATTCATGTCATGAGCGATGATCAACCTAGTGAGAGTTTCGAGGCAGTGGAAGTTGACCTGGAAGATGTGTATTTCTCAACACTGCTGACCAACGGCATCGACGTTAGCCTTTAAGGGAGGATACCCAGTGTTTGGTCCAATATTTCGATTCGAAATCGGTTTTCACAGACGCCAGTATCTCTTCTACATTTTGTGCGGCGTCTTCTTTTTGCTAACTTTCCTGGCAACAACTTCTCCCAATGTTTCGATGGGACCCAGCTTCAACAATATCAACATCAATGCACCGATTGCCGTGATCTCGACCCTGGCTACCTTGTCAATCCTGGCGATCTTTGGGGCCGTGGCGTTTGTCGCCAGTGGTGTCATCAGGGATTTCGAGTTGAAAACGGCCGAGTTTTTCCTGACCACGCGCGTCTCCAAGTTCGACTACATCTACGGTCGTTTCGCTGGCGCCCTGGTATTTTGCTTCGGCATCTACTTCGCGGGTTTACTGGGCGTACTGCTCGGGGAATTTGCGCCATGGCTGGATCAGGAGCGCATTGGTGAGGTCAACCTGCAAGCCTACTGGTTCGCAAGCTGGGCTATCGCCCTGCCGAACCTGCTGGTCGCGTCTTGCCTCTTCTTCTGCCTGGCCACAGTGACTCGCAGCATGATGTTCACCTATGTCGCTGCCATTACCCTGCTCATGCTGACATTCGTTATCGGCAGTTTCACTGAACCGGAAACCATAGACTTCACCAGCAAAATTGAACCATTTGGCCTGACCGCGCTGGGCGAACAGGTTCGCTACTGGACTGTCTTCGAGAAAAACGACCTCATTCCGATTATGGAAGGTAATTTTCTGATCAACCGGGTCATCTGGCTTGGTGTTGGTTTGTTTTTCCTGGTACTCGCCTACTTTCTGTTTCCGTTTTCTGTAGAAAATATTCGCATCAGCAAAAGAAAAACCAGGCAAGCCAAAGCGTTGATTGACGCTGAAGAATCCAGGCTGCCACTTGATGATCACTTTAGCTTGCCTTCTGTTACTACAAGATTCGATTTTTCGGCCAATATCGCCCAGTACCTGTCCCAGACTGGCATTGAAGTACGCAACATCGTGCTGAGTGCACCCTTTGTCGTGCTCATGTTACTGGGTGTACTCAATGTTGTCGGTGGCGCTGCCGGTAGTCTGGGTAATCTGTTTGGTACACCCGTTTACCCGACTACCGCGACACTGGTCAATATTATTAATGGCGGCCTTACCTTTTCACTTCTCGGTGTGCTGATGTTCTACTCCGGCGAAATTATGCTGAAGGAACGCAGCTCACAGTTCAGTGAAATCATGGATGCCCTGCCGTACCCAAACTGGGTCATGATGGCGTCCAAGCTGACAGGACTTCTGGTTGTTGTTGTCATGATGTTATTGGCAGCCACTATTGGTGCCATTGGTGTACAACTTTACAACGGCTACTTTGAGCTAGAGCTTCACGTGTACGCGCAGGGACTCTTACTGTTCTTTCAGATCCCACTGTATTTCATGTGTGTGGTTTCCATTTTTCTTTTTGTGATAACGCGCAGTCGTTACATCACCATGTTTCTGATGGTGATCTACGCGGTCGCCCTGATCTCGTTGCCGCAGCTTGGTTTCGAACATTATCTGTACCGCATGTCCAAACCCGGTGTGCCCTATTCGAGTTTTACCGGCTATTCACATTTAATTGGCCCCTATCTCTGGTTCACACTTTATTGGTCATTGTGGGGCGCGCTGCTTCTGCTGGTGATTCACCTGCTTTGGCCGCGCGGTTCTGAATTCAGGTTTGCAACGACGCTGGCTGTTGCTCGTCAGCGATTTACCCGACCTGTGCAGGCGTTGTCGGCCATCACCGTGATTGCACTGGTGAGCACTGGCAGTTTTATCTATTACAACACCAATGTGCTTAACCCTTATATCGGCAACCGCGATTTCGAAAAACTGCAAGCAGAATACGAAAAAACCTATAAGCAGTATCAATATATCAATCACCTCTCGACCCGATCGGTGTATGCAGAAGTCGATATATATCCTGAAGACCGTGAGGTGTTCCTCACCGGGCACTATGAAATGGTCAACGACTCAGATGAACCCGTTGACGAACTCCATTTTTCTGTTGCCCCCTGGCTAACCATTGATTCACTTGATGTGCCAGGAGCCAGCTCATCACTGGCAGACACCAGGTTTGGGTATCACATCTACAAATTTGACGAACCTCTGTCTCCGGGTGCTTCCCTCACAGTCTCCTTTGACATTGACTGGCTGACTCCTGGTTTTCGTAATAATGGTGCCAGTGCCAAGCTCACTTCGAACGGGACCTTCTTCAATAATCAGGATTTATTTCCAATCGTTGGATATCAAGCCCAGGCAGAGCTTCAGGACAATGCCAAACGGCGTAGGTACGAACTCGAACCCATCGAACGCATGAGTCCCATTGATGACCAGGAGGCTAAATACCGGACAGGTCTCGGTGGTTCCGGTCGAGTTGATTTTGAAACCATTGTCTCAACCAGCAACGGGCAAAGAGCCATTGCACCCGGGTATCTCCAGAAGCAGTGGCACGAGAATGACCGAGCCTACTATCACTACAAGATGGATGTACCGATCTGGAATTTCTACTCCTTTTTGTCAGGCAACTACAAGGTCAAGACGGACACCTGGAACGATGTCGCCCTGGAGGTTTATTACCAGCACGAATACAACGTGGATCAAATGATTTACGCCAGCAAGAAATCTCTTGAGTATTTCACCACGAATTTCTCCCCTTACCAGTATCGTCAGTTCAGAATTATAGAATTTCCAAGATTCCAGGGTGGTTTTGCTCAATCCTTCCCTAATACCATCCCATTTTCGGAAGCCATCGGGTTTGTCGCGGATCTGCGCGACAAGGCAGATATCGACTACGTGTTTTATGTCACTGCGCACGAACTGGCTCACCAGTGGTGGGCGCATCAGGTGTTGGGTGCAGATGTGCAGGGTCAGACCATGATTGTCGAAACCCTGGCCCAGTACTTTGCACTGATGGTGATGAAAGCCGAGTACGGCGAAGATCAGATGAAAAAATTCCTCGAATTTGAGCTGGACCGCTATCTTACAGACCGCGGCGGCGAGCTAATTGAGGAACTGCCTCTTTTCCTGGTCGAAAATCAGCAGTACATACACTATCGCAAAGGCAGTGTTGCCATGTATGCATTGCAGGACTACATCGGTGAAGACAAGATAAACGCTGCGCTAAGATCGTTTATTGACAAGTACGCGTTTAAACAAGCACCTTACCCAACCACTCTGGATCTGCTTGCCGAAATAAAGCTTGTGGCGGGACCTGAACATCAATCCCTGATTGCCGATATGCTTGAAAAAATCGTGCTTTTCGATCTCAAGGTTGATGAGGTTGCCGTTGCGAAGCTACCCGATGGGAAATTCGAAGTTACCCTGGGGTTAAGTCTTGCTAAATTCGAAGCTGATGGCGAAGGAAAGGAAACGGAAGTGGCGGTAGATGGGCTCTTTGATATTGCCTTACTCGGTGAGAAGGATGAAGAAACCGAAGTTCGTGAAGTACTTTACCTGCAAAAATATGCCATTGATGACACTTCCAGCACCATCAAGATCATCACGGATAAGAAACCACACTCCGTAGGCATCGACCCATTCAATAAACTGATTGATCGAAATCCAGACGACAACATCAAGGCGGTTGATTCCTAAAAATCAATGACACTACTGTTCCCAGTCATCTTCTGCGACAGGTTCCATGGGTTCGACATAGTCGATAATGACGTCCTGCAAATTGGTCATGGGATCCTCTTTTTATAGGCCCTGACAGGATGGATGCAACCAACTCGCCAGAATGCGATCATCATAACCAAACTGCAAATGAAAAGCTCCGACATGCTAGATCTATATACCGCATCGACACCTAACGGCTGGAAAGCTTCCGTTACGCTTGAAGAGCTCGGCCTTGACTACCAGGTTCACAAAATCAGTCTTGTAGACGGCGATCAAAAAAATCCCGAGTATCTGAAGATCTGCCCCAATGGCCGAATCCCGGCACTCGTTGATGATGGCTTTGCCATTTTCGAGTCTGGCGCGATACTGATTTACCTGGCAGAGAAAACCGGTCAGCTCATGCCGACCAATGTGAAGGGCAGGTCAGCTGTCATTCAATGGCTCATGTTTCAGATGGGTGGCGTCGGGCCGATGATGGGGCAGGCCAATGTGTTCTTTAGAGCCATGGAAGAGAAAATCCCGACGGCAATCTCCCGATACCAGAACGAATCGCGGCGATTATTTGAGGTATTAGATGGTCAACTGAAAGAATCCGAATGGCTCACCGATGACTATTCCATCGCCGATATCGCCAACTGGTGTTGGGTAAGGCTCTACGATTGGTCCGGCGTTTCCCTGGAAGGTTTGGACAACCTGCAGCGATGGATAACCGCCATGGATAGTCGAGACGCATGCCAAAGAGGTATTGCAGTCCCAGAGCCGCTGGTTTTACCAACAGACGAAGAAGGCGCAGAGAAAATCTCGGCTGAAATTTCGCGAAAGATTCTTCAGAGATAAATCAGTAGTGATATCGACAAGAAATAATTACAACCCTGTGTTTTTCGACCGCATAGACTAAACGGTTTGTGTCATCAATTCTTCGCGACCAGAACCCTGACATCGTTTCCTTCAATGGTTCGGGCTTACCAACACCTTTAAATGGCGTTCTTTGACACTCCGTAATGAGTCGATTGATACGCTTAAGTGTTTTCTTATCCTGGGATTGCCAGTAAAGATAGTCACGCCAGGCATCACGTGACCAGACAATTTCTTCAATCACTAATCAATTCGTGTGGGGTAACTTTACCCGCCTTGTACTGACTAATGGAAGTTGCCAGATGTTTTGCATTTGCCGGAGACTTTAACAGGTGAACTGTTTCCATGAGTCCATTGAAATTCTCCAACGAAAGCACAACAGCATCTTCAGCATCACGTCGAGTAATGACGGTGAAATCCGAATCTTCAGTGACCTGATCGAGCACTGCTTTCAGTCGATTTCGAGCTTCGGAGAAACTGATAATTCTCATAGGTAAGACCAATTCAGGTATTTCAGCATAATTTACACTTGTACAATATATAGCACAAGTAGAGAAGTCCCAGAATGATGGTGGATTATTCTGTAGCTGTTGTGAGTCTCTGACTGACTTCAACGGTTCGGTCGACCAGTTCATCCAGCGACAATTCACTGAAACCCGCCAGGGACAGCCCGACTCTGCCCTGCCAGGGTGTTGACCATTGTTCCGGGATGGTGTCCCCTTGCAGGCCCCACAGCGCACCGACGGTCGCACCGTTGCAGTCAGTATCCAGACCGGCCGCGACGGCATCACCAATTGCTGCACTGAAATCATCCAGATTGGAAAACAGCGCCCAGACGACAATGGCAAGATTGTTGAGAGTATGAACCGGAGACATTCCCTCGTACTGCGCCCGGATAGTCGCATCACCTTCCGGGTTACCCGCCAGGCTTTCGCCGAGTTCAATCGCTTTGAACGCGCCGGAATCCTGTGGAATAAACATCTTTGTTTTTTCCAACGCCTGACCCGGCGTGCTGGTCATCAACAACGCGCCCAATACAGCGACAAATACCGCGCCATGCACACCGTCGCCCCGGTGAGACAGGCTCGCATCTTTCCTTGAAAGTTCTGCGGCCAAATCCGGGTCGCCGGGACAAACCCAGCCATAGACATCAGCCCTGATTTGCGCCCCAATCCAGTCGTTGTAAGGGTTGTCAGAACATTCCGACAAGTCAAATCCCGCGTTGCCTGTTTCGGGAAACCATTCTTTTCCTTTCTCGAGCAGAATTTTGTACGCCGCTCTCTCTGCGGTAAATGTTTGCGCGGCAGGCAATCTCTTCAGCCATGCCCGGGCGACATCGCTGGTCGTCAGATCCTTACCGTGTTCTTCGAGCAGCAACAACGCCAGAAAACTGTAGTTAATATCATCATCAGGTTCGCTGCGACAAAGGAACTCTCGGCAACATTCTTTTTGCACGTCAGCGCCCTCCTCATAACCAATGTAATCCCTGAGGGGTAATGTATTCACCCTGCCGAGATACGCAGCCAGCACATCGTAGCCTTCACGCATTGACATTCGTTCAACGGGTTTGCCGAGTTGGCAACCGGAAATCCGGCCGATCCAGGCGTTTCTGATTTTAGTCTCAACATTATCCATGATGCTGCGAACCGAATCTGGTAAAGACATCTGAATTGGTTAAAAAGGCGTTCCAGGCGCCGGTGGGCTTCTGCAGGGCTTCGTCCTCGAACTGTCTTGCCAGAACCCACACGGTATGGATTTCTTTGCCGCCACCAACAATTCTTCCGGAAAATGAAGTGATGGCATTCAGATTGCTCTCGTCGTCCTGCCAGTCAACCTGAAAGGCGACGATTTCGTCGTTTTGCTGGCCAACCAGCGGGTACCTTTTATTTTTTGCTGATCGGCCTTTCTGCGAGCAGTACCAACCGGTGATAACACCATCTTCGATGAACAATTCGACCGTCGACCCATTCTGGTTGATCCAGACTCCTGATATATCTGGTGATGACATGGTTCCTTCTACGCGCGAATCACGCGACCAGGACGCGCACCGGTATCCTGATCGTTTTCGCGAGTCTTCACGCCAGTAACAAACGTATTCAGGTAACCTTGCGCAGATTGTAAAATACGACTGCCACCTGCCGGTAAATCGTGATGAATTTCCAGCCTGCCTAGCCCCAGCTTGTTCAGGTCAAACACGTTAATGTCGGCTTTTTTTCCGACTTCAAGGCTGCCTCTATCATGAAGTCCGTAGAGCTCTGCGTTGGTGTGTGTCTGCTTCCTGACCATCAGTTCGATGGGGAACCGGGGACCTCGCGATCTGTCTCTGACCCAATGGGTCAATTGATACGTTGGTCCTACTGCGTCGAATATCAGGTTGACGTGGGCACCGGCATCAGAGAGCCCGATGGTCGTGTTCGGATGTGAGATCATATCTTCCATCACACTGAAGCTGCCATCTACAAAGTTCGCCCCCAGCAAGATGGCAAACTGATCACCTTCTCCAGCTGTCAGGTAATCGTACACGTATTCAGCAACATCTTTACCGGCTGCCGCTGCCAGCGCTCCCATATTGCCTGAAGCTTCGGGTTCATAGTTGATGGGCAACTCAATGGGGAACATCGCTGGCGCTGCCATCGCCATCAAGCCAAAGATGTTTGCCATAGCACCCAGTTCTTTTGGCGGCACGTCTTTATCGGCAAGAATTGCCGCTTTGACTTCTGGTTTTTTCAGCTCAGCCAACAACTTGCCAAAGGGGAGGTCACATAACTTGAGATAGGTCTCGCGGCGCTGAAACATATGGTAAGACTGAATGTTCGTGACAAACCCAATCGGCCGAGTCGCAATCTGCGGCGTTATTGACAACCCCTCAGCATTGGCACGCTCTACGATATCGAGGCATTTTCGCCACTGGTCCGGCCGATCTCCATTTTGAGCGAGTGTAAAGGTACATTTTCTGCCGCTGGCTCGGGCAATTTCTGCGAACAATTCTACTTCCTGTTCAGTTGTCCATTTTTCGGGACCAGCTAAATCACCGACCACGCCTGCGGGAACCGCCTGAAATACGCCTTTGTTGACTGCTTTCATGGCACGGCCGATAGCCAGCAATTCTGATTTTTCAGCGAAAGTCCCCGGTATCGGTTCACCCAGTATCGAGCGGTGGCCTATGGTCCGGGAAGTCGAAAAGCCAAGGGCACCTGCTTGCAATCCGTCTTGTACAATCTTGCACATGGCCTCAAGGTCGTCAACCGTCGCGTCTTCGTGCCTGAGCGCACGTTCACCCATCACATAATTGCGCACGGCACTGTGTGGCACCTGGGTGCCAACATCCAGGGTGTATTGCTTGGTGGCGAGGTAATCTATGTATTCGGGGAAGGTTTCCCAGTTTCCCCATTCAATACCCTCGAAGAGCGCTGTCCCAGGAATATCTTCGACCCCCTCCATCAATTCGATCAGCCCCTTCTCACCACCCGGAGGACAGGGTGCAAATCCCACTCCGCAGTTACCCATCACCACACTGGTAACCCCATGGCTGAATGACGGATCCAACTTGTCATCCCAACTCACCTGACCATCAAAATGTGTGTGTACGTCAACCCAGCCTGGCGTTACATAGGCGCCATCAGCATTGATGGTTTCTTTTGCCTGGCCATCGACATCTCCAACCGCTGCGATCTTGCCGTCAGCGATGGCAAGATCACCGCTGTAAGGTTTGCCCCCCAGGCCGTCAACGATGGTGGCACTCTTAATCAGGTAATCGTACATAGCTCTCAACACCTTGTTTTTTTAATATCTGCGATCATACGATCTCGACCTGCATTCAGCAAAAGCTATTCTGATTTGAGGCGAGTTACATTTGGGACTCTATGAGCACTTGCAGTATAGTGGAGCAGATCACGTACCGGGAAATTGAAAGTTCTTGCAAATAAATTATCGGGAAACGTCTGGCAACGAATCTGGTACTGAGTGACGGCATCATTGAAACCAGCCCGAATCAGCGCAACCTCGTTTTCCAGTTTTATTAATCTTCGATTGAACACGGATATCAGATCAATCCCTTCCAGGTCTGGGTACTGCTCTATTCTTGCCCTAACCTGTGCAATAGCCCTGTGCTCCAACGCCATATAGTCATCGAAATTCTGGCTGTTATTCGCGCTGGCGCGACGCTCTCGCAAAGCGACAAGGTCCAGCTGAAGTTCAGCCTCATGAGACAGATATTGCTTCACGACCTGCTCCAGTTGCGGCACCAGATTAGCCCGTTTCTTTAGCGACACCTGTATATTCGCCCAATTCCTGTCACAACGCTGCTTCAGGAATATTAGATCGTTGTACATCAATACAAACACGACAAATAGCATAAAAGCAGGCGCGATGAGAGAAGCAAACAGAAAATCCACAGACGACATGTGACCGTTACCGCTGACCAGCAGTAGAGCACCCAGAAATAGCATACTGAGTGAGAAAGCCATCAGGCCCATGCCTGTTCTGGCCTTACGCACCATTACCTCTTCTTCAGGTATATTGGCGATGATATAGGGGCTGCCTTTCTCATGACCAAAGACCAGTGTTTCGCCGGTGGTTTTGTCCAGCTTCGCGTTGCCCAGCACATATAGCTGATCACCAGGTGACAATCGTCTTTCCGTGTAACGTCGATTCCCCACCCTGTCTGTTTCAACATGTTGGGTAATACATTCGGCTGAACCGGGGAAGATTCTTATTTTCCCCTCATCGTCTTCACAATAAAATGGCCGTTTTACAATCTCATCTTGTATGACATGCCAGGATTTGTTTTTTCCTGAACCGCGTTGTTCCTCGACAACGTAGTGATACCAGGTGCATTCGTTACCACTTAGCGGACCTGTTAGAATTTCAGTGCTTTCATCAGCAAGAAGTTTACCTTTTACTTCTGCCAGCCCATAAACTATCCCAGCGGTCTTACTGGTCGGAATATTTTCCTGCATGCGTTTTATTTTGATCGCGCGAAATGAAAACCAGGCAGCCGCCGCTGTTAACCCCAAAAGAAGCAGCAGCCACCATCTTGATAACCGTGTTTTCGTTGCTGCGTAATCACGCTCAGCCGCTTCGACCTTGGCGAGTTCAGCGGGCGGCAATACGATCACTGGCGGTACGCCAACTCCGCGTTGACTTGCAATAAGGCTTTCAGGGAATCGGTCAATCTGTTTCACATAACGCGCTCTCACAAGGTAGGCACTTCGACGCCAGGCGTTGACCTGGTCCTTTTCCCCATCACTCATTAAGCTGTACGCGAGGGAACTTAAATCAAATTTCGCGGAAAAACTCATCGCCAACAGACCATTATCGGTAAACGCCTGGTTGACGAGACCACTGGTTATCAGTCGATCACGATTATGCGTAAATGTCGTGGCATGCCATACCTGATCGTCAAGGCTCAATCCAACAAACCAACGGAATAAC
>Ga0208879_1004221_pt1 | contig 11298 bp, 15 predicted proteins | sample Knorr_S15_td_Bot_FD_185605 | JGI IMG/M metagenome (GOLD analysis project Ga0208879, IMG submission 185605) | Marine microbial communities from Southern Atlantic Ocean transect - Knorr_S15_td_Bottom_ad_5009_LV_A (SPAdes) (version 2) | ecosystem: Environmental > Aquatic > Marine > Oceanic | place...
ACGTTTCCAATGGTTCGGTCCTATGTCTATGCCCGGGAGCAGCGTTGGAAGGGATTAAAACCGTGTAAGTAGCAAAGGCTGAAGCAACCGCAGCCTGGTTTTGCCGAGGCATTGTTGGCACCGGTTAAGTAAGATGCTTCGCCGACTATCGGTGACGTTCCGACATTCTCAACTTTGGCACCGGAACATATCTTTGTCGCCAGTTTAACGCTCGATGCGGTCATGGTAGCCCCGAAATATGGTTTTACGTCCCACTAGACTCCCAACAGACTATGACAGTCAAAACGCGATATGGAGACCGGTATTCTCCATTAAATACACATGGGTTTCATACTGTAAAACGAGACTGCCGTGATCCTGGCAAAGGTGAAAACCATTCTCAGGGCTTTCGTGCCTGGAACCACCCAATGTTGGCACATTATCGACTCATTATCGGCCTAAAATCGCCCATTTAGTAACTATCTTTGTCTCATTAAGCGACAGCTCCGAAACGCGCCTTTCCACCGGCTGGGTCCGACAAACGTTTGCGTCGAATGGAAAACGCCGTGACGGCCGGGATGGCTTGGGCGAGGTGAAGGGGCCTCGGGATACGGCTTCTACAACCCCCGACCGCGGCAGCTCCCCCCTGGAGTGGGCAGAGCGAACGGTACCGTTGGTGACGAGCAGAAACGCCGGCACATAGACCATCCCAGGAGTCACCTGGGATGGCCCGGAAACACCGCGTCCGAGGGCGTTCTGTATCCCCGACATACAGGCCACTTGTGACCTGTCACGTCTCCACGCGGGATTGTCCGGGTACCGGAACCCGCTTATGATGATTGGGTGTAGGGCAGGCTATCCCCAACCCTCGATCGCTGGAGATGATGACGTGGCAGACCGAATAAACCCCGGACGCCATCCAAACGGCGGACCCACCGGTCATAGGAAGCGACGGAAGACCTTTGACGTCCTCCGTTTCTGTGATTGCGGACGCCACGGCGGACTCCACGGGATCGCTCCGGGTTGTCCGGGGATGGCTGGCGAGTTTCTGCAACTTGTCCCGGGCGATTCGCCCGGCACGATCCGCTCTAGCTACGACCCCGACTATTCTGCAGGATCGATCTGGATAACTTGAGTCTCCGAAGCTACATCGGTGAAAAGAGCGACTGTCTCTGGTTGGCAGGTGAATACCAACACTTGATTAGTATTCGCAAGCTCGGCGAAAGCGCGAGCCGCACGCCCTGCCCGTTTCGGGTCGAAGTTTACTAGCACTTCATCTACAACAACCGGAAGACGTTCCGTCCGCTCCCCGAACTCGCGGATCAGGCCGAATCGAAGTGACAGGTATAGTTGTTCCCGGGTGCCCCGACTCAATTCTCCAGGTCGTTTGCCGCCCCGCTAGCACATCATTACTCCGCCGTTTACACAAAAGTTCTTCTTGATGCTTTTCACAGATATGGCCTAGCGGCTAAGGAATCGCCAGGAAGGTCACCGAACATGGTGAACTTATGCCCGGAGAAGGTAAGCACGAACGGGCAGGTGGCGGATAAGGAAATCCCGCCAAGCATAAACCTTGGTTGGTTCGCTCGCGGCTTGACAAAGCGATCGGAACAACGTATACCACGTGCCAACTTGGCTGTACTTACGGAGATACAGTAAGGCTAGATATTTGACCATGGTAGCTCGCCTAAGCCGGCTTATGTTTGATGGCTTACATAAGCCAACCAGCCCTGCGGTCTATCCGATAGGACCGCAAGAAACTTGTTAGACTATATCGTCCACGGGGGTACCAAAATGAAACCTACAATCTTCATCAGAACTATATCTCTCGGTCTGGCGATAATGTTATCGGCAGTCATTGCCGCCTGCGGGGGTGAGGCTGCACCAGCCCCTGCACCTGTTGACACTGGGGCAATAGTCAAGGAGGCAGTGGAACAGGCCCTGAAGTCAGCGGCTTCGGCAGCGCCAGCAGCCAGTTCCCCAGGGGTTAGTCCCGAGGATGTCGCGTCATTGATCCAAGACGCGATGAAGTCGATTCCAAAAGGGGTTTCCGCCGCAGAGATCGCAAAGATTGCCAAAGATGCAGCGGATGCGGCAGCCGCTGCCAATGCTCCTGTAATTCCTAAAGGGATTACCGCCAAAGAGGTCGCGCAAGCCGCCCAAGAAGCGGCAAAGGCCGCCGCCAAACCTGCTATGACCGCAGAACAACTCCAAGCGGCCGTCGCCAATGCGGTGAAATCGGCGGTGTCCGAAGCAATCCCGAAGGAGGCACCCTTTTACGAGGGAAAGAACATCCGCCTTCTCGTTGGCTACTCGGCCGGTGGGGGCTATGACACCTATGGTCGTGCCATCGCCAGACACATCGGGAAGCATATCCCCGGCAAACCAGATGTGATAGTGGAGAACATGACAGGCGCCGGGAGCACCATCGCCGCCAATTACCTGTTCAGCGAGGCTAAACCCGACGGGTTGACATTGGGGCTTTGGAACTCGAATCATCTGTTTATCAAGGCCTTAGACGGGAACCCGGGAATCATGTTCGCCGGTGAGAAGTTTGGTTGGATCGGAGCACCTAGTGATGGGAATCCGGTATGCGGAGTGATGGGATTTATTGGTCCGAAGACAATGGATGAGATGGTCAAGGCCTCTAAAGAAGGGACTAGAATTAAGTTTGGAACAACATCCGAGTTCGGCTCATCGCTTGCCGATGTACCTCGGTTGCATAACTATACAGTAGGCACCGAATGGGACATTATTTCAGGCTACAAGGGGTCTTCTAAGGTCAGACTGGCCCTGCAAGAAAAAGAAGTCGACGCGGCCTGTTGGGGTTGGGAGTCCATGTCAGTGACCGGGAGAGCCATGCTGGATGCTGAGGGAGAGGATAAATTTATACCATTTGCCAAGTTGTTCCCTAGTGAGGATCCGGAGATTTCGGATCTCCCGCTACTGCAAGACTTGGCCACAGATGAGGTGAAGAAGAATCTGTGGGACATCTGGTCCGCGGGCTATAGGTTCCAACGCCCCTGGACTACCCCTCCTGGAACACCCGATGACCGGCTTCAGACTCTCCGTCAGGCCTTTGACGCTACCATGGAGGACCCGGAATTCCTGGCCGATGCCAACAAGGCAGGACTATATCTAAAGCCCATGAAGGGCGAAGAGATTGAGCAACACGTCGCCACAATTCTTCGTCTCGGCAAGGACGACTGCAAAGCGTTACAGTTCTTGGTGTTAGACCGTGGCTCCTGTTAGTTGGTGAAATAACTAAGAAGAACAAGTCGGCCTGCGGGTCGAAAATCAGGGAGCCGTATCGTCGTTTCGGTACGGCCCTTGACTACGGGATGGGCTTTTGATCGACTACCTGGACGCATTTTATTCCGGGCTCCTCAATATACTGCCCCTGACGGACCACGGGACTGATGCGTTCATAGCGTTGTTGCTCGGGGTAGCTATCGGATTCGTAGTGGGCATATTGCCAGGGCTTGGCGGCGCCGTCACCCTCGCCCTCATGCTCCCGTTCACCTTCGGTATGGACCCCACCCAGGCCTTTGCTTTCCTCCTAGGTGCCAATGCCGTAACCGCCACCACCGGCGATATCACCTCGGTACTTTTCGGAGTGCCCGGTGAGGGTATCAGCGCCGCCACCATCGTCGACGGGCACCCGATGGCCAAAAACGGTGAGGCCGGCCGTGCCTTGGGTGCAGCCCTGATGAGCTCCTTGGTAGGAGCCATTTTCGGCGCTCTAATGTTGGCAATCGCTATTCCCATCATCCGGCCGTTGGTGCTGCTTATTGCTTCTCCTGAATTCTTCATGTTAGCCATCCTGGGGATCACCTTTGTTGCTGCCCTCAGCGGCGGCAACATGTTCAAAGGGCTCACGATCGGTGGATTCGGATTGGGGTTGGCTATGATCGGCCTGGACCCCATCCAAGGTATCCCCCGGTATACGCTGGAGCCGCTCCTTGGACAGAAGGAGTCTCTTTTCCTGTGGGATGGGATTAACTTCGTCGCAATCACCGTCGGGCTATTCGCGATTCCCGAAATCATTGACCTAGGCGTCAAGGGCACTGGAATCGCCGAGCGGGCCTCCGACAAGCTGGGTGGCGTCACAGAAGGGGTCAAGGACACTTTCCGGCACTGGGCGTTAGTGCTCAGGTGCAGTGCCCTCGGGACATACATCGGGATCCTTCCGGGCTTGGGAGGCGGGCCAGCCCAATGGATGGCCTACGCGCACGCCGTACAGAGCGCGGAAGACAAATCGCGTTTCGGCAAAGGAGCCGTAGAGGGTGTGTTAGGCCCTGGGGCAGCGAATAACTCCAAAGAGGGCGGCTCGCTCATTCCTACCATAGCATTCGGTATCCCTGGCAGCCTGTCCATGGCTGTGCTTCTGGGCGCTTTTATCATCCAAGGCCTGGTGCCAGGCCCTAACATGTTAGACCCAAACCTGCCTGTTCGGCCAGATGCCGCGGCGTTAGGAGAGTTTGTGCCCACCGGCCTCGAACTGACCTTCTCATTCGTCTGGGTCCTCATAATCTCCAACATCATCACTGTCGCGGTAGCTTTCTTGTTCCTCGGACAGCTTGCCCGCATCACTGAGATTCGCGGCGCCTTGATAATCCCATTCATATTACTGTTGGTCTACCTGGGAGGTTTCACCGTCGCCAACCGGCCCCAGGACCTGGCGCTGGTAATCATCTTTGGAGTGCTGGGGTGGCTGATGGTGAAGTACGATTGGCCCCGGCCACCGATGCTCCTGGGGTTAGTGCTTGGCAGGTTGGCTGAAAACCGTCTCTTTATATCAACTCAGATCCACGGCGATTTCGGTTGGATCGACCGACCTGGGGTAATCATCATCGGCGTGATAATCCTGGTATCTCTGTTCTTCCCGTCTTGGCAAGAGAGGAGGCAGCGACGTCGGCTCCGCAACGCCGACTCCCACCAGCCTGCTCCAGGGGCACCGATTGATGGCGATTTTTAATCTGAGGCTGTTGCCCAGGCTCCTGTTCGCCCTGTTCTTCACCGGGTTGTTCGCCTGGATGCTCTGGGAAGCTTGGTTTGGCTTCGGCCAGATTAGTGCAGGAGCCGCACTTTTCCCCATAGCAATCCTAGTGCCGGCGGTGGTCATTGCAGCGCTAGCAACGGTTCAAGAACTGCTAAAGCACAGGAATTCCCCACAACACGAGCCCACACCCATCGAGGCCGACCTCGGCGCCGCGGTGCCTATTATCCTAGAACCGGGAGTAGAACGGCGGCGCACGCTTGTGATTTTGGCGTGGATCGTAGGGTTCTATCTTGGTATCTGTCTGGTAGGCTGGGTGATAACGGCGCCTCTGTCCGTCCTGCTCTACTTAAAGATAGCTGGGCGCGAAAGCTGGGTAGTCTCGGTGTCCTCGGCGATCCTAGCCTGGCTGTTCTTCGACGGTGTATTCGACTGCTTGTTAAAAATACCTTTGTCTGAAAGGCTGACCGGCATCTTCATTGAACAACTGCAAGAAGCGCTGGGCATCGATGTCACAAGATATGTTCTTGTTCCTTTTATTTGTTGATGCGGAGCAATCTCAGGATCCGCGGCCCCCATTAACCATGCCAATCACCTTCTCACCGCCCTCAAGAGCTCTTCCAGCAAACTCCAAACCGGAAATGGCAGATGGGCTACCTGATGGAGAAGGATAACCGCCCTGACGCTGGAGGGTGTCGGCACGGTTCAGGGCGGTGGCTTTCACGCTCCCGGTTTGCCATCCAAGATGGAAGAGTTAAGGAAGTCTTGGTCACATTGGAGGGAGAAAATCTCACCGAGGTCTTGGACGAGCCATAATCACCTCGCATCGAAGAAAGGCTGGCCGGTCTGGACTTATCCCTGCCCGAAGGGTGTCGAGGTGAAGTGAACTTGGAGGTGGAGGACTGGACCAGCCAGCTTACCAGAACCCTGGATCGCGGGTTTGTTCTGACCATCGACTATGTGTCAAGGGCGGAGATAAATTGTACAGTAGGGCAGAGGGAAACTGTACCACTGAAAGATGGGGTGTGAGTATCGACGTGTCGTGGTCTGTAAGAGCTTTGGCCTAGTCAGTCGGCTGATTTTGGTTTGTTTGCCGGCTCTGCTTGAGGCGGAAGCTCTCTCCGTTCATCTCCTTGATGTGGACATGGTGTGTAAGGCGGTCCGGGAGCGCGATGGGACATCACCGGATATACAAGATCGGGCCTCCAAGAAATACGTGTAAGCTAACGGATGGGCACTTGTTGAATCCAGAGGAATCAAGTTGGTTTCGGGTCACGTATCGCAAAGGGTATGCTCCAAACCGCTCCGCCGATGATTCCCGCCAAGCAGAACTGCCATAATGGCTCTGAGCCGCTAGCTCCCATACTTATACCGAAAACCGGTATGAGGCCAGTCAAAATCCCAACCGACACCACGGACTTGAACCGCAACATGAATCCCAATTTCAAAACCTTTCGTGCGGCGTAATGCAAAAAACCGAACAGTGACACAGCCAGCAGAATCATCAGAACGGTCGCCAAGAAATCATTGAAACCAAAAACCATCGGGTTTTCATCGCAACAAATATCCGGGATGACTTGGAAGCCTAGGGCGACGATGAGACCAGTCAGTCCACCGCTGACGACGGATGGAAGCCAAGATAACAATCTACCTAACATTTGCAGAGCTTAGCATGGAACTTTGGAATGTCACTGCGGGTCTTTAGGGGTTCGACGACTAGGGGATTTTGCTTTAGTATTCACGAATCCTATCTGAGGCTTGGAGGGAACTATGCGCTTTCACATCTCATCACATCACACTCCCAACAACTGCGCCGTTCATCGTGGCGATGGCACGGCCACCGTTACAGGCTAGCGCGCACGTTGCGAGGAAGTCGGCGTGGAGTTCGTGGCGGGTGGTGGTTGTAACCCTTGCATATGCATTTCATGTTTGTTGAAGCGGACAACATGGAGAAATTACAGACATTGATGCAACCAGTTATAGGGTATTGGGATGTCGTGATAACCCCCGTCCGTGCGGCATAACTGTGGTTCGATGATTAGGCTTCTTTCCGGGGGAGGCTGATTTTGCCAAAGCGTGTTCTCTAGGCAGCCAATACTGCTGACGGCGAGCGGCAGCTGGAGAGATTCGCAGCGAATCGAAACATAGCACTATCATTGGTCTCGTCCAGAAATAGACCGTACGGGGGGAAAGGAAATTATGCCTACTGCAACGCTAAATGCGATTGTCCCCCTTTACGGTTGATTAGAACGCTGGAAAGAGTTTGGAGTGTACCTTTACCCCAATCCAGGCACCGAGTAGGCCAAGTACAAACGGGACCAAGGTCGGAAAAACAGGGACATCTCCATAAGCTGCAGTGTTGGGGAACAGGGTGTAGGTTAAGAAAGGCAGAACCACATAATTGTTTAACTGCAGCCCCGAAGCAACACCAAATACAAATCCGATACATCCTGCAACTATGGCGAAGACTTTCCTCAACACCTTTAACATCATTCCCCGCTCAGGGCCGCGGCCACGCCCTTCCATCCTGGCCAGGTAGGTGGCCGTGGTGGCGATGAACCGCTGGCCCAGGAAGGCGCTCTTGTACGTGATTACTTGGACAAGTCTACCCATCCCATCCCTTTATTGGGAAGCTGGGTCGGGTTCCGATGACGGACTGTTGGGAGTCACCTCTTACTGATTGGACCCTTGAGAATGGCGTTTATTCCACCGGCGCATTCCGACTCCCGGATGTCTTTCCTTGAAAGACCGTGGGTGGCCGAAGCCGGGCCGCTGGTGGCCGCCCCGTTGGAAGCTGTCGGCCAAGGAGTCGGGGCGTGACTGGAACCAAAGGAACTGCTCCTCCGCTTCTTCGGAAGTCATGCGCCCTTTCTCCACTCGACGGTTCAGCATTTCTCTGTAGGCTTGGGTGCGCTGGTCTTTGCGGGCCTGTTGGAAAGCATCTTCGACCGTTGCTTTCTCCAACCCCAGGATGGCGGCTACCCGGCCCAGAATAGTCTTGGGGGCCGTGTCCTCCCCGCTGTTGGAATCTTGGGCCACCACTATGCCGGTGGCTGCGGCTCCCGCCAGCAGAGCGGCTATGGCGAATACGCCTATCCAAAATTTGTTCAAAGCCGGTCCCTCCTTTCTAGCTAGAAACTACCCGTTAACCTGTTCTTCACGCAGTATCGGACGGCTCGGATGTATATTGTAACGTAGATTCCAAAAAACAAAGGTGGGAGAATTATTAGTTCAAGCCTCCACTGGCCCAGACACGAATCGCGAGGGTGATCCGTTACTTGAACAGCTTCAGCATGGCCTTGCCGGTAGCCTTCCCCGCCGCCCGGCGCCCCATTCGTTGGCCTACCTTGCCTTTCTTGACTGCGTTATAGTCCCCCATAAGCTTGGCCAAGGAAGGTGCGGCCCACTCCCTGACCAGCGACTGACCGCTTGTTTCGCCACCGTGCTTTTGGGCGATTGATGAGGCGTCTCCTATGGCCGCGAGGCTCCACGGCTATCGAGGATTCCCTGCCGGCCCGGATTCCGGTTAAAGTAGACCGGCTAAATCGGTTTGCAGTTTCTCGTTGTCTTCGAACACAAGTGCGGCAATGCCCGTGGTGCGCGCCGAGTTTACGTTTTCCGGGCGGTCGTCGATGAACAGGCAGTCGCAAGGCGGCATATCGATGCGATGCAAAATCTCTAGGAAGAAGGCCGGGTCCGGCTTCAGCAAACCCATCTCGTAGGACAGGAAGAACCGGTCGAAATGCTTGAGGACCGCAAATTGCTCGAGGGAATAGGCGAAATGGATCGGGTCGGTGTTCGAGCCCAAGACCAGCCTGTATCCCTTCTCCAGCTCTCGCACAATGGGATTTATACCTTCGTTTGGACTCAAGAGGAGGTCCCAGATGTCGGCGAACGCCTCGTAGGTAATTTCGATCCCAAGCTTGTCGCACAGCTTCTGTTGGAAATCGAGAGGCTTCAGTGCACCTTTCATGCACTCGGCGACGATCGGTCCGTTAATAACCTCACTCCGGACGAAATCGATACTCCGGCTTGAAAGCCCCGCCAAAGATTCGCAGAGCCTATCCCAATGCAAGTGAACTAGAACGCCACCCAGGTCGAAGATTATGGTCTTGGCCATATAACCTCGTATTTCCCAGATCAAACTGATTGCCCTGTACCTGGGACCCTCTGACGGCCGTGGACTATAAGACGGCACCCTGAGCGCGTCAACTGTGCGCCTACCTTGGCTCAGATCTAAAGAGTCTGTGGGCCGACGGCCATACAGCCGCCTACCCAGCCCGAGCCAATGGAGAAAAAGAGAAGAGAGATGGTGGACACCACTGGAGCATTTCTGCCAGGAACACCGGAAGCCTGGGCATCGCCATCGACGAGTAGATCTTAGCCCGTTGGATGAAAGGAAACCGGGGCGTGGGCCGTCCATTGGACCTACCAACGGAACCGAATACCTGGTTGATAGAGCCTTAGAATTTACCGACCCAACCGTTGACATACTCAAAGCCTCGTCTGGATTGCCGATATGCCCGTTCGCTACCGGTCTCCGATGATAACCTATGCCCGGCGGTCGACTCATGTAGGTGTCGCGCCCAAGTTTTGGAGGGCCATGATGGTACACTCTGCTACACACTAAATCAACATCGGGTTGGAGGACCGGCGATGCCCGACGAATATCCGCTCTACGATCAACAGCTCAGGGTGGGGCCTGTCCAATCCGGTGATCGGTGCCGTAGACGGCTGGGCTCTTGGCTATACCGATGGTACATCCTCAATCCAGAAATCATCTAACCAAAAACCTCTAAACCGGCAAGAGGGAATTTTATGAAAATAGGCATTGGTCTCCCGGTCAACATCCCCGGAGTGTCCCGAGATGTAGTCCTAGAGTGGGCCCGCCAGGCAGACTCGGGGCCTTTTTCTTGCGTGAGCGTGATCGACCGGATGGTTTATCCCAACTGGGACCCACTCATTGCTCTAGCGGCAGCGGCGGCAGTGACCCAAAGAGTGCGCCTTATGACGACCCTTCTCATCGCACCGGTTCGGGATGCCGCTTTACTTGCCAAGCAGGCCGCGAGCATCGATGTCCTAACTGAAGGTAGGCTTACATTAGGATTGGGAGTGGGTCGCCGAGAAGACGATTACGCGGCGGTCCACGGCCGGTTCCACCGTCGCGGCCACCGTTTTGAGCAACAGCTTGCCCTGATGAAACGGGTGTGGGCCGGTGAGAGTCCCGTGGACGGAGCGGGCCCCATAGGTCCAGAGCCGGTGCAGCCGGGAGGTCCCGAGCTCCTGATTGGTGCATTCGCTCCCGCGGCCATTCACCGGGCCGGCAGGTGGGCAGACGGATATTTGGGAGGTGGGGGAGACCCCCAGGCAGCCCTTAAGCTGTACAACGCCGTCGTAGAGTCATGGAAGGAGCACGGCCGGCTCGGCAACCCCCGTTTCGTGGCTACCAATGCTTTTGCCCTGGGTCCACAGGCGGTTGACCGCGGCGCAGCCCAAGCCAGGAATTACAACCAGTTCTTGGGCCCGGAAGCGGCAGATCAGGCGGCCCGGCGTGTACTAACCTCCCCGGAGGAAGTACACGGAGTCATCCAGGAATTCACCCAAGTCGGCCTGGATGAGATGGTCTTCCTCCCTCAGGTGCCCGACCTGGACCAAGTTGGACGGTTGGCAGAACTCGTAAGCTGATAACATGTCTCCCCTGTCCCCGCTGGGAACACAGATGGCTCCACAGCGTCGGGCAGAAAGTCGTAGTCAACTGTAGTGGTTCCAGCTGGACTCGGTTATACCCCTTATAAAGACCAGATTTATCATATCTTTGCATCCAACGAAGGGTCAAACCCACGGATTCGCAGTGTGCCCACTTGTTCAAGGCTGCTATCGTGGCTGTCTGTTCCGCGGTCTGGCAATGTGCCAGAAACTCCGGGGCTGCGGCCTTGGCCCGAGATTCCTCCAGACCCGCTGCGGTCCACAAGCTGGCCCACAACTCCACCGTTTCCGGGTCCGGCCCGAGGTGGGCTGGGTGGCCCCGCTCGCGCTCCAGGCGTTTGATGCGGCCCTCCAGGGTCACGGGTTAACCTTCCCTGTCCGGTCATCTACCGTGACGGCACATGTACCAAACTCGACTATCCAGGTTCCCGCCCCAATGTAACGCGCAGAGTCCTCCCATGGGAAGTTCCCGTGGATGCAGGACTCGAGGCTAGCGGCACCTTGCATTAAGACATGCGTTACGACCAGTGCCTTAACATCCTCTTCCGTCATGTTGGGCGGACGTAATCCACCACCACCAGGTAGCGGCGGTCGGCGTGGCGGGCCATAGCGTG
>Ga0208879_1004222_pt1 | contig 11295 bp, 11 predicted proteins | sample Knorr_S15_td_Bot_FD_185605 | JGI IMG/M metagenome (GOLD analysis project Ga0208879, IMG submission 185605) | Marine microbial communities from Southern Atlantic Ocean transect - Knorr_S15_td_Bottom_ad_5009_LV_A (SPAdes) (version 2) | ecosystem: Environmental > Aquatic > Marine > Oceanic | place...
CGATCGGCTCGAACGCAAAGTCGTCAGAACCCCGACGTTGCGTTCCGATGCATTGTTGGCACTGTGTGGCGCGCCAACATCGTTCTCAAACTTGAAAATCTGCAGCTCACCGGGTCGTTCAAGCCCCGGGGTGTCTTCATTAAACTTTCAGGGCTTTCGGAAAAAGAAGTGAAGGCAGGCGTCGTCGCCGCATCGGCCGGCAATCATGCCCAAGGTGTCGCCTATCACGCCCGCCAATTAGGCATTCCGGCGACCATCTACATGCCCGAGGGGACGCCGTTCACCAAGGTCGGCCGTACCGAGGGCTTGGGCGCAACGGTCGTGTTAGCGGGCGCCGGATTAGCAGAAGCCCGCGCGGTGGCGTTCAGCCAGTGCGAGGAACAGGGCCAGGTGAAAGTATCCGCCATCCGCCGACCACAATAATCCCGGCAATGGCCTGGGCTGCCAGCGCTTTTAGGATGGGCGCCCTTGGACGGGGCGGGTCGGCTGATTGGGGGCTAGTCATCTCCAAGACGGCCATAGGCGCTTTTGAAATACAACAATGGCTGTCCGTCTGCGGCTCGTTCAATTCGGTCGACTCGGCCGAGGACGATGACATGGTCACCGCCTTCCATGACATTGATGCGCGTGCATTCAAGGTTGACCAGGCAACCGGGCAGGATTGGGCAGTCGCTGTCCCATTTTTCGTAGGGTTGGTTCTTGAATTTATGATCCCGGGGCCCGGCAAAGGATTCGGAAAGTTCCCGCTGGTTATTCTCAAGGATATTGACGGCGAATCGGTCGCCCTTGGTAAACGCCTCCAGGCTTCCGGTGTCGTTGGCCAGGCAGATCAGGACCAACGGCGGGTCCAGGGAAACAGAGGCAAACGCATTTACGGTCACCCCCACCGGTTGGTCCTCGGCGGTTAATCCGGTGACAATGGTAACGCCAGTGGCGAATCGCCCCAGGGCTTGGCGGTATTTTTCGGAGTCGAATGACACGTTGTTTAAACCTAAAATTTAAATAAAGGGAATAAACTATCCGTTATTTGGCTGGTATATTGGATTTGCTAGGGTCAGAACTCATTAACCTTTAGATGGTTCAATGGTCTGGAACTCAACATCGGAGGTTTTGGACCATGAGGCGTTTATTTTGGTTGTCGGATCGTCAGTTTGAACTGATTAAGCCACATTTGCCATACCGTGCTGCGGGCAAGCGGCGCGAAGACGACCGGCGGTCAGGAAAGCCCGTACGGCCATCAAGAGAAAGGCCAAACCCAAAACCATTAATCTCGAAGAGGAATCCCTTTCCCTGCCGGGTTTGGACAACATCAGGAAACGCCAAGCCGCCGGACAAACAATAGCAAAACCGACGAAGTTGAAGACGAAACCGGGAGTTGGGTTGGAACTTCCAGGCTTCAAGAAAGCAACCCAGCCCGAGGCCCAGACCCTGGACCTCAGCCAAGATGATTTGCGACCCTCCCTGCCGGGGCTCGATGCGCTAAGAAAACAGCAAATCGAGAAGGCAAAATAACCGCTGGTTGGCTGACGTCTGCGATTAGGGTAAAATGGGTGCATGCTCCTAGACCGCTAAAGAGACCACTGACCATGAAGCATCAACCTATTAACGACACCCGGTTTTTCTTCGCCACGGCCCCGCTTCCGTGCCCCTATTTGCCGAACCGGACTGAGCGCCGGGTGGTCACCGAGTTATTGGGTCGCGATGCAGTGGCATTACACGACGGGCTGTCCGAGGCCGGGTTCCGGCGCAGCCACAATATCGCCTATGCCCCCGCCTGTCCGAGTTGCCAAGCCTGCAAAGCAGTAAGAATCCTGGCTCGGCAGTTTGAGCCGTCCCGCTCGCAGCGCCGAATCCTGAAACGAAATAATGGAATTGAGGTTTTGGAAAAATCGCCCATCGCCAGCCAAGAGCAATTCGATATTTTTGTCGCCTATCAGGATTCCAGGCATAGCGATGGCGATATGGCTAAAATGGATTTTAGGGATTATCAGGCCTTGATCGAGGACACGCCGGTAGAATCGTCTTTGGTGGAATTCCGCGACCAGGATCAGAGGTTGTTGGCCTCCTGTCTTATGGACCGGGTCAAAAATGGCCTTTCTGCGGTATACAGTTTCTATGACCCGGAACGACATCGGGACAGCTTGGGCACCCTGATGGTTTTATGGATGATCGACCGGGCCCGTGCCCTTGATTTAGAGTACGTATACCTGGGGTTCTGGATCGCCGATTGTTCAAAAATGTCCTATAAGTCGAATTTTCAACCCATGGAAACGCTATCCCCCAAGGGATGGCATATCCAGGGGAAACAATAGTCTTGGCTGGCTTTTTTTTCTTGTTTTAAAATATATTACCGGAAAGTCTTAAAGTATGAAACGGCGTCTATTCCTGACCCGAACGGCCCAGGGAATAACCTTGGCCGCCGGCGCGTCCGCTTTTCCGACGCCTGCGGTATCGCAAGGCCTCAGGCGATTGAAATTAGTCACCACATGGCCCCGCGATTTCCCCGGCCTCGGCACTGGTGCCCAGCGCCTGGCCGACGCCATCACCCAGATGAGTGCCGGGCGCTTGGTGGTTAAGGTTTATGCCGCAGGGGAATTGGTGCCGCCGTTCGAATCCTTTGACGCGGTTTCCGGTGGTGCCGCCGATATTTACCACGCCTTTGAACATTATTGGCAAAACCGTTCGCGTGCCTTTAATTTTTTCGCCGCCGTCCCCTATGGATTGACGGCGGGAGAAATGGCGGCCTGGATCTATCATGGTGGCGGCCAGGAATTGTGGGATGAATTGTCCGCCGGGTTCAATATAAAGCCCTTCCAGGTCGGCAATACGGGCGCCCAACTTGGTGGGTGGTTCAATAAGGAAATCAATGACATCAATGAATTTAAAGGATTGAAAATCCGGATGCCCGGACTGGGTGGGGAGGTCTTAAAGCGGATCGGAGCGGTGCCGGTGCCGTTGGCCGGGGTGAAGATTTTTCCGGCGCTTCTTGCCGGCACCATCGACGCCACCGAATGGGCGGGACCTTGGAATGACTTGGCTCTGGGTTTTTATAAGGTCGCAAAATATTACTATTATCCTGGATTTCACGAACCGGGCACGGCGCTGTCCGCCGGTATGAATTTGAAGGTATGGGACAGTCTCGACGACAGTCTCAAGGCAGTAGTTTCCCAGGCCATGGCCGCTGAAAACGCCATTTCCCGGGCCGAATACAGCGCCCGCAATGCCGACGCGCTGTTCACCCTTCGCCAGAAACACCGGGTCGACATGCGCCGCTTCACCGACGGTACCCTGAAAGCCATCGGCGGCGCCTCCGGCGAGGTGGTCGCCGCCTTGGGCACCGGCGGCGACGCCCTCACCCGTAAAATCTACGACGATTTTAAGAAATTCCGTTCCAAAGCCCTTTCGTGGTCGCACCTCGGTGAACAATCGTTCTGGAACGCCAGAATTCTGCCGTTTACGTACTGAGTATATCCGGGCCGTTTTCGCCTATTCCACGGGCCGGTCTCGTGGGCAGTAATAAAAGCCTGTATACTTTCGGTTTATTCGCATCCGTGGTCGACCAATGTTGGGGAGACTTGGGAGTCAGGGTATGAAACAAGACACCCGGACCGTACCGCGCCGTACGTTTTTGGCGTCCATGGCGGCATTGGGCGTGGCAACATCGTTCGCCTCCCCTTCCATCGCCGCCGTGCCCCCGTTAACCAAGGCTATCCCGAAGACAGGCGACCGGCTCCCCGTGGTCGGCATGGGGTCTTGGCTGACGTTTAGCGTTGGCGGCGACGCGGCGGCCCGGGAGGTGCGCGTTCGGGTGCTCCAGGCGTTTTTCGAGGCCGGTGGTGGAGTGATTGATTCGTCTCCCATGTACGGCTCGTCGGAGGAAGTGATCGGGCATTGCCTGACCCGCATGGCCGACACCGACAGTTTGTTCACCGCGACCAAAGTGTGGACGCCAATGAAATGGTACGGCGTTAACCAGATGCAGCGTTCCCAAGGTCTCTGGGGCCGTGGGCCGTTCGATTTAATCCAGGTTCATAACCTGTGGTCGTGGGAGGCGCACCTGGAAACCCTGCTGCAATGGAAGGCCGAAGGCCGGGTCCGGTATATCGGCGTCACCACCTCCCACGGTAGACGTCATGAGGAACTCGAGAAGATCATGGCCTCGGCGCCGATCGACTTCGTCCAATTTACCTACAACGTTCATGACAGAGCGGCGGAACAGAGGCTTCTGCCGCTGGCCGCCGAGCGTAATCTTGGCGTTATCATCAACCGGCCGTTCCGGGGCGGCGGCCTGTTCAAACTTTTCCAACGCGATCCGCTGCCGCCGTGGGCGGCGGAGATCAATTGCGCCAATTGGGCGCAGTTTTTCCTTAAGTTCATTGTTTCTCATCCTGCCGTCACCTGCGCCATTCCGGCGACTTCCAGGGTCGACCACATGCGCGAAAACATGGGCGCGGCACAAGGCCGGCTGCCGGATCCAAAGACCCGACAGCGCATGGCCCAATACTTGGAAACGCTCTGAAGGGCTCAGGTAAATTTGTTGGCGCGGGCAAATCCCTTGGGCACGACCAGTCCGGCCTGGGCCCGTTTGCCGATCCAGCGTTTGATATCGGATTCGGTGCGGGTGCCCTGCTGGCCGGCGCGCCATGTCAGTCCTTCCTTGGCGTTTAGCGTCGTGATATCGGCAAGGTCGCCCTTGGCGTACCGTTGCAGGATGACGCCGCGGCCCCGGGTCATCACCGGCAGTTCGTCCAGGGGGATAATCAACAATTTCCTATTACCACCCAGAATGGCCAGGTGATCCGCATCCTGGCCGACGACGACGGCGGCCTTGGCCTCTTCCCCACTACCTAGGTTGAGCACCTGTTTGCCATTTCGGGTTTGGGCAATGAGGGCATCTTCCTCGACAATGAAGCCGCGCCCGGTTTCCGAGGCGACCACCAACTGGCGCCCCTTCGCTTTTTCCGGTGTAGATGCCGGCGTATGAATAAACATGGCGATGGTGTCATGGCCTTCGGTTAGGTCGATCATCAACCGCAACGGCTCGCCATGGCCACGGCCGCCGGGAAGCTTGTCGCAGCCGAGTGTATAAAAACGCCCGTTGGTGGCGAAAATCACCAGTTTGTCGGTGGTTTCCGCGAGGAGCACGAAGCGGCCGCGGTCACCTTCCTTGTATTTCAGTTCCGAATGCGCCGTGACATGGCCTTTGTGGGCGCGGATCCAGCCTTTGTCGGAGGACACCACGGTGATCGGTTCCTTTTCGATCATCGCTTCCAACGGCACCACGATCGCGGTCGGCGGTTTGCCGATTTTGGTGCGGCGCTTGCCCAATAATGTCTTTCCGGAATATTGTTTTTTGATTTCGGCGATTTCCTTAGCGATTACTTTCCAGCGGCGGTCCTTGTCGCGAAGCAATCCGCGAATGGATTTCCCTTCCTGGGTCAGGTCCCCGTGTTCGGTTTGAATTTCGCGTTCTTCGAGCTTTCGCAACTGACGCAGGCGCATGTTCAAAATCGCCTCTGCCTGAACATCGGTCAGCTTGAAGGCCTTCATTAATTTCGGCTTCGGTTCATCCTGGGTGCGGATGATTTTGATGATCTTATCCAGATTCAGGTAGGCGATTAGCAGCCCTTCGAGGATTTCCAGCCGATGCTCTATTTTTGCCAGCCGGTGCTTGGAGCATCGAACCAGGACGACATGGCGGTGATCGAGAAAAGCCGCCAGGGCTTCACGCAGATTCATGACGCGAGGCGTGGTGCTGGCATCCAGAACGTTCATGTTAAGGGAGAACCGGGTTTCCAGCTCGGTCTGGCGGAACAATTGTTCCATCAGCATAGCGGCGTCTGTGGAGCGGCTTTTGGGTTCCAGCACGATGCGGATGGTGTCTGATGATTCGTCGCGGATATCGGCAAGGATCGGCAGTTTTTTGGTGATCACCAATTCGGCGATTTTTTCAATCAACCGCGACTTTTGAACCTGATAGGGAATTTCGGTGATGACGATTTGATACATGCCGCGCGGCAGTTTTTCTTTTTCCCATTGAGCGCGCAGCCTGAATCCTCCGCGCCCGGTGCTGTAGGCCTCGACGATACTGCTCTTGGGTTCAACCAGGACGCCGCCGGAAGGGAAATCGGGACCGGGGATGATGCTGGCCAGCTTGGAAAAACGGACATTGGGAAACTTGATCAAGTGGACTAACGCGTCACACAGTTCAACAATATTATGGGGTGGGATCGACGTCGCCATGCCGACGGCGATGCCGGCTGAACCGTTGGCGAGCAAATTGGGAAACCGCGACGGCAGCACCACCGGTTCGGAATCCTCGCCGTCATAAGTGTCACGGAAATCAACGGCGTCCTCATCGATGCCGTCCAGCAAGGTCCAGGCGACATCGGTCAGCTTGGCCTCAGTATAGCGCATGGCGGCGGCATTATCGCCATCGACATTACCGAAATTCCCCTGCCCGTCGACAAGTGGATAGCGCTGCGCGAATTCCTGGGCCAGCCGCACCAACGTATCGTAAACGGCGGAATCCCCGTGCGGATGATATTTGCCGATGACGTCGCCGACCACACGGGCGCATTTCTTGAACCCCGACTTCGGGTCCAGCTTCAACTTGCGCATGGCGAACAGCAAGCGGCGATGAACCGGCTTCAGCCCATCACGGACATCGGGCAACGACCGCGAAACGATCGTCGATAGGGCATAGGATAAATACCGTTCGCTGAGCGCGTCGGCTAAACGGGTGTCCCGAATATCTCCGGTGGTGGCAATCTTGGCCATTATAGTTTCTGTACCCTAAAAGTGATCGAAGTCGATTGATACCAAATATAGTATCCTATACGTGAAAATCGTCAAACTGTAGGATTCAGGTGAATAATCCCCTGTACATAGAATTTTCGCCTATGTCCGGGCCCTCACGTATGGCTTGCAAACAATCGCTAAGGCGGCTAATTAGCCTCGGTTGGTTGATTGCAATAATATTTGAGTCCAGCCTGTTTATTGCCCTCGGCGGCGTTTTGCCGGAGGTTTCATACTAAGACGACAAAGGATGAGAAGAGTAATGGCTACTGGAACTGTTAAGTGGTTTAACCGCGCCAAGGGTTACGGCTTTATCGAACCGGAAGATGGCTCGAAGGATGCCTTCGTTCATATTTCCGCGGTTCAAAACGCTGGCATGGAAACGCTGGACGAAGGTCAAAAAATTCAATACGACCTCGTTGAAGGTGCTAATGGCAAATCTTCAGCTGAAAATATCGTTGATCAGGGTAGTGGCGGTGATGCACCCGTGGCAGCCCCTACTGAGGCCCCGGCCGATGATGCCGGTGACGGCGACGATGCCGGAGACGATGCCGGAGACGCCGAAGAAGAATAACAACTGACCGCCCTTACCCACGGGCGTTTTTCGGATTACCTACACGTTTTGGATGTCGGTTTCGACCGAAGCCTGTCGGTGAGTCTGTTTCGGGCCGCCGGCAGCCCGTTGTTGGTGTGCCCGAAAACATTTCTTTCAAGAAAATAACCGGTCAGCACTAGGCCTTCGTTGACGTCTTCGGGGGCGCCGATGGCGCCTGGGCGCAACAGGAAGCCTGGTAACTTTAACAGCTTGTTCTTATAGGGCTCCGCCGCCGCTAGTGACACCGCGCGCCCGGATTTTGGTGATACATAGGCTAATTGGTCGTTCTGGCCAGTAGCGGCACAAGAACTGAGGTCGAGTGCGAAGCCGATCTCTCCCAATAGGCCGAGTTCCCATTTTACATAGGCCGAGGGCCAATCATCTTGTGGCAACGATCCGATTAGCGCCAGCAGGCCCTCGAATACGGGTTGATGCGGTTCGCGTTCCGCCAGCGCCCCTTCGGTGATGGCGCAGGCGGAACTGAGCCCGGCCAATTTCAAAGGGTCCCGCAAAACGGTCGCCGTGAAGGCCTCCTTCATTTCGCAGCTGAATGTCCCCAGGTGTTCGGCCAATCGCGCCCGCCATCGGGCTTCGATCCGGTTGCCGGGTTGCAGTACGCCACGGGTTTTTTTGCCGGTACCGCCGCGCACCAGACCCAAGTGCCTGCCGTGATTTCGGGTCAACAATGAAACGATGGACGATGTTTCACCGTGTTTTTTCGCCGATAGAACAATGCCGTCGTCAGTCCAGTCCATAGTAGGCGTTTATCCACTAGGCGTTAAAATCTAATCCTAAGTCTCGATAGCGTTCCGGGTCGTCGCCCCATTTTTGGCGCACCTTGACGAACAAAAACAAGTGCACCCGGCGCTCGAAGATGTCCTCTAGCTCTTCCCTCGCCGCTTGGCCCAAGGCCTTGATGCGGTTACCGCGCTTGCCGAGCACGATGGCTTTCTGGGTGGATCGTTCGACGTAAATGACTTGTTCGATGCGCACCGAGCCATCGTCCTTTTCCTGCCAGGCTTCTGTTTCCACCGCCGCCGCGTAGGGCAGTTCCTGGTGCAGTTGCAGGTAAAGCTTTTCGCGCGTAATTTCAGCCGCCGTCAACCGGTCGGGCATGTCGGAAATCTGGTCTTCGGGAAACAACCACGGACCCAGCGGCAAACGGTCGCATAAAAACGCCATCAGGTCGGGTACCCCATCCCCCTTCTCCGCCGATATCATGAAGATATCGGAAAATACACCGCTGTCGTTTAGCTCTGCGGTTAACTCCAATAGCTTGGGCTTTTTCACCAGATCGACCTTGTTGATAGCCAAGAAAATTTTCTGGCCGGACTTTTTTAACCTTTTAATGATGTTGCGGGTGTTTTTGTCGATGCCTCGGCTGGAATCTACTAGTAGAAGAACTTCATCGCCGTCCCCCGCCCCGCCCCAGGCGGCGGCGACCATGGCCCGGTCGAGTCTCCGCTTCGGCTCGAATATTCCCGGCGTGTCGATGAAGATGACCTGGGTCTGGTTTTCGATACAAATGCCAAGAACGCGGGACCGGGTTGTTTGAACCTTGGGAGAGACGATGGACACCTTGGAACCGACCAACCGGTTGAGCAGTGTTGATTTACCGACGTTGGGCGCGCCGACGATGGCGACAAAACCGGATTTGGTCCCGGGGGAGCGGGTCAAGGTTGCGCCCGTCTCAGTGTTAGGGGGCTCGCTCATTCACTTACCCCAATGCTTTCCAGCATGGCTGCGGCGGCGGCCTGTTCGGCGGCCTGTTTCGATGCCCCTTGTCCGGGTACCGGTTTTTTCGGGCCGACGGTGACCTCGATGGTAAACCGGGGCGCGTGGGCCGGGCCATTGCGGGCCGTCTCCTGGTAATAGGGCAAGGCATGTCCCTCCCCCTGGGCCCATTCCTGTAGGGTCGTTTTGGAATCCTTGGGCGGCGCCGGGGTCTCAATCATCAGCGCCCGCCAATGGGAAACGATGAAAACTTTGGCAGCATCCAGCCCGGCATCGAGATAAATAGCGGCAATCACCGCTTCGCAGCAATCGGCGAGGATGCTGGGGTTGTTCCGTCGACTGGTGCCGTCGTTGCCTTTGGCTGAATCGATGTGCTGGGCCAAGTCAATGTCTTCGGCGACGCGAGCCAATGATTCCCGCCGTGCCAGGGCTGAGAAACGATAACCGACCTTTCCTTCGTCCTCTTCAGGGAAGGTTTCCAGCAGCAGCTCCGCGATGACCAGTCCGAGAACCCGATCACCGAGAAATTCCAATCGTTCATTGGACTTCAACCGATCCTTGGCGGCGCTGGCATGGGTCAGGGCTTGGGTCAGCAGTTGGAGATTCTTAAATTGGTGGCCGAGGGCGGCTTGAAGCCCGGCGAGGTCCGGGACAGGAGTGTCGCTGTCTTGGTGATTGTCCTTGCGGCTCATTCGATACCTTCGAAAAAACGTTCAAGCCGAATTGATTTTCCCCAATTCCAGAACTCCCAAATCGCGCCGTTGACGGAAAAGAACTTGAATTCCGCTCGACCGACCAGGTTTTCCCGGGGAATAAAACCGACGTCGCTGAGGAAACGGCTGTCCCGTGAACGGTCCCGGTTGTCGCCCATGGCGAAATAGTGGCCTTCGGGAACAGTGTACACCGGGGTGGTGTCGAAGACGGTGTTTTCGGTGAATTCCAGGATGTAATGAGTGCGTCCACCGGGTAGGGTTTCAAGATAACGGGGGGAGCGAGAGAAATTGTTGTCGCCGACCGGCTCGATAAAATCATCCACCTTTTCCCGCTTCACCGCTTTGCCATTGATAAAGAGGATGCTGTTTTTCAATTGCACGGTATCGCCGGGCAGCCCAATGATGCGTTTGATGTAATCGGTTTCGTTGTCCGTCGGCAGCTTGAACACCATGACGTCACCACGTTTCGGCTCCGTAAAGAAAATGCGGTCCGATATTAGCGGCAGACTGAACGGCAGGGAATGGCGGCTATACCCATAGGAAGATTTCGAAACGAACAGATAGTCGCCAACCAACAGCGTCGGAATCATCGACCCCGAGGGGATATTAAACGGCTCATAGGCCACCGTCCGCACCCCAAGGGCGATCAGGATGGCGTAAAAAACGGTTTTGAGCGTATCCTTTAACCCGCCCGGTTTTTTTTGAGCCATAAAAATCGCTACCTAATTAATTGTATGAAAAGCTTGCTGTCGATGGTCCGGAAAATTTCGGGCAGATCAAGCCAGCCCGACCCGCGACTGTCAAGGCGCATCGTCTGTCCGCTCGGCGGAAATGATCACCACCGCCTGGGCCATCGGGTATTCATCGGTTTGGGTGACGTCGATGCGGGCCGCCATTCCCTTGGGCGCCAGGCTGTCCAGCCGGGTCTTAGCGCCGCCCGTCAAAATCATATAGGGCTGGCCGGTGGGATGATTGGCGACGACCAGATCGCGCCAGAAGACGCCTTGACGAAAGCCCGTTCCCAGCGCCTTAGCGCAGGCTTCCTTGGCAGCGAACCCCAAGGCGTAGGACGCCGCCGGGTTCGGTCTTTTATCGGCTTTTACTTTTTCGCTGTCGGCATATATGCGCTTTGTGAAACGCTCGCCGAAGCGTTCCAGGGCTCTTTCCATTCTACGGATATCGCAGAGGTCGGTGCCGATACCCAGGATCATGCTGAGCGTTCGCCGTTGGCGTCGGCACGGGCCTTGTCCATCAACGCCCGCATGCGCTTAATGGAACTTTCCAAGCCGCCGAAAATCGCCTCACCGATCAGGAAGTGACCGATATTGAGCTCTCGGATAGAGTTTATTGCGGCAACGGGGCCTACGGTATCGAAGGTTAATCCGTGTCCGGCATGGCATTCCAAACCTAAGTCCTGGGCCGCTTGGGCGGCATCGGCAAGACGCTTGAACTGCC
>Ga0208879_1004223_pt1 | contig 11293 bp, 8 predicted proteins | sample Knorr_S15_td_Bot_FD_185605 | JGI IMG/M metagenome (GOLD analysis project Ga0208879, IMG submission 185605) | Marine microbial communities from Southern Atlantic Ocean transect - Knorr_S15_td_Bottom_ad_5009_LV_A (SPAdes) (version 2) | ecosystem: Environmental > Aquatic > Marine > Oceanic | place...
GATCAGGGGTCGGGACTCCGACGAATCGCAGGCGACGCCGACCACCACGGCCGCCAGGATGGTCCCCCGAGCGGCTCGTCTACCTTGCAGGTTCATCATGTCCGCATCCTATGATCGGCCGCGTAGCGGCGCCAGACACGTCAGCGGGACGAATCGGCGCCTCTAGGAAGCGTAGTCCTCCAGAATCAGCCGCGCCCGGTCCATCTCCGAGACGCGCTGGCGGTATGCAGCAGCCGCGAACCAAAAACCGACCCCGGTGACGCTGAGCGCCCCGAGGATCAACCACTCCAGGGGCCACACGAGTTGGCTCGGACTGCCGGGGGCGAGCATCACGCAGAGGATGAACAGAGACCCCGCGGCGGCCACATAAGCCAGCGCGCTGCCGCCGGGCATTCTGTACGGACGCTCCAAGTCAGGGAACGCCTTGCGCAATCGGATGAGCGAGAGCGCCACACCAAGGAAGGCCAGCGCAATACAAAACGAGCCGACATCGACGAAGGCGATGATGGCTCCCCTTCCCAGCAGTGCGGATAAGAAGGTCACCAGGCCGCTGAACAGAACCGCCTTCGTGGGGGTCCCGTAGCGCGCGTGCGTCCTACCGAACGATTCGTGGATGATCCGTCCGCGCCCCAACGAAAACAGCACGCGAGATCCCGCGAGAAAAAAGCCATTCCAGCTCGTCAGCAGCCCGATGAGGCCGGCGACGAGCACGAGTCTCACGAGTGCCTGGGACTCGAACGCAGCCGAAAACGCGGCGGCGGTGGGTAAGTCTTCGCCGACGATGTCGCGCCAGGGCCCCGCCATGCCCGCTCCGAGTATGATCGCGATGTAGAACACCGTCGAGAAAACGATCGCGAGCACCACGTACAGCCCGAGCCGGTGCAGCGGCGAGTCCTCTCGGCGCTCCTCGGCCGCCTGGGGAATCGTGTCGAAGCCGACATACCAAAAAGGAACCGTGACGAAAACGGCGAGCATTCCCGCCAGGCCACCGCTACCGAGCGCGCTGTCCCCGAAGTAGGGAGCCAGGTTTTCGATGTCCCCGCCGGCGATGCCCGCCGCGACAAACAGTACGGCGCAAAGCAGAAACAGCACGGTGAGCACGACCTGGACACGCGAGGCGATGCCCACACCGAAGTAGTTGATGGCGGTAATGAACCCGGTAAAGACGAGCGCCAACAGAAGGTGAGAGGCGTAGACCGTGGAGCCCGCGATCTCGTACAGCGGCAGAACGTCGATCTGTGGAAACAGGAAGGAGAGGACCAGCCCGACCGAAATCGCCTCGAACGCAGAAACGGACAGATACCCGAAGGCCAGGAACCACCCGATGACGAAGGCATGGGAGGTGCCGAAGGCCTTATAGGCGTACGCGACCTCTCCACCCGTCACCGGAAGCATCGGGGTGACCTCGGCGTAACAAAGCCCGATGATCAACATGAGCGTGCCGCCCGCCGCAAAAGCGACGATCGCGCCGACCGGACCCGCCTGCTCGAACCACCCGCCCAAGGCCGTGATCCAGCCCACCCCGATCATGGAGCCGAACGCGAGCGCGAAGAATCCGAAGCCGCCGATCGCCTTCTTCAACTCCGGTCGTGCGGTGGACCCTCCCAGGGCCTCGCTCAACTTCTCGCCGCCCCCAACTCCTCGGTCAGATTGTTCAGACCCTTGGAAAACATCTCGACCATCGAGTCGACATCGTTCTTCGTGAGGATGAGGGGTGGTGAGAATGCGAGTGTGTTGAACACCGGCCGGCAGATCAAACCCTCTTCCATCAGGAGTTCGTGGAGCCGTCGAGCGACGGTCAACGATGGATCGAACGCCTTCTTGGTCTCCCGATCCTCCACCAATTCGATCCCGGCCATCAGACCCACGCCTCGCACCTCTCCGACGAAGGGGTGATCGCGAAAGGCTTCGCGAAGGTGGGCCTGGAGATATGCGCCCACCACGGAAGCGTTCTCGACCAGCCCCTCACCCTCGATGATGTCCAGGTTCGCCAGAGCGGCGGCGGCGGCCACGGGATGGCCTGAATAGGTGTAGCCGTGCGCGAAAGGCCCGTACTGGGAAGACCCCTCCCGCAAGGTTTCCCAAACGCCGTCGGAGATCAGGCAGGCCGACATGGGTACGTACCCGCTCGTAAGGCCCTTGGCGGTGCTGACCAGGTCCGGCTCGAGTCCGTAGACGTGCGAGCCCCACCACTCACCCAGTCGCCCGAAGCCGCAGATCACTTCATCGGCGATGAACAGGATTTCGTACTTTCGCAAAATGGGAACGATCGCCTCGAAGTAGCCCTCGGGCGGCGGCACCACCCCAGCGGCGCCCTGAATCGGTTCGGCGATGAAGGCCGCCACCGTCTCGGGCCCGTTACGAACGATGCACTCCTCGAGGTTGCGCGCGAGCAGGTCGGAGTATTCGAGCTCGGTGCTCCCTTCCGGGGCATGTCGCCAGTAGTGTGGCGCGTCCACGTGCAGAAAACCGTCCAGGGGCAGGTCGAACGAGTCGTGCATATGCGCCAGCCCGCTCATGCTGGCCCCGGCCAGCGTCGAGCCGTGGTATCCGCCCTGCCGTCCGATGATCTTCTTCTTCTCCGGCTTCCCCCGCACGTTGTGGTAGTACCGGACGATTTTGACCTGGGTGTCGTTGGTATCCGAACCGGAGCTTCCGAAGAAGACCTTACTCATGTTGCCCGGTGCCAACGCGGTGAGCCGGTCGGCCAGGCGGGCCACCGGCTCGTTGGCCATGCCCGCGAAGGTATGGTAGTAAGGCAGCCGCCGAGCCTGGTCCGCAGACGCGTCGACGATTTCGTCTCTTCCGTAGCCGACATTGACGCACCAAAGCCCAGACATCGCGTCCAAATACCGCTTGCCCGTATCGTCCGTAACGTGAATTCCGTCCCCTGCGGCCATCACCCTGGGCGGCGCCTCGGCGTGCTCAGCCGCCGAAGTGAATGGGTGCAGATGCGCCTTGCGATCGGCTTCTCGAGTTGTCGGAACGTGCGTCGTAGTCTCAGTCATTCCGCCATGATAGAGAGCCTGAGAGCCGGGCGCACCCGGTTGGCAGGCCGTGTGCCTGTCCCGCGCGCGGGCGATCGCGTAGTCTCGGGCGATGGGAATTCACCGCACGCGAGGAGATGCAATGAAGACGACGTTGATGGTCGTGCTTTCGGCCTGCCTGTTCGTCGTCACCGCGACACCCGCCGAGGCACAACGGCGGGGTGGCCAACAACTCACGCCCGAGCAGCGGGCAGAACGAGCGGCGGCACGCGAAGCCGCAATGAATGCGCCTCGGCCGATCGAAGCGGTCAACAGCGTGTGGTTGGAAGAGCTGACGTGGATGGAAATCCGCGACGCGATCAGGGCCGGCAATACCACGGCGCTGGTTCTGACCGGAGGAGTCGAGTCCAATGGCCCTCACCTCGCGTCCGGCAAGCACAACTACTCGAACGAGCTCATGGGGGCATCGGTGGCGCGGGCGCTCGGCCAGACGTTGATCGCCCCTTTGGTAACCTTGGAGCCGGGCCGTCCGAGCAGCCCGGTCATGATCGGAAATACGGGTCCCATGGTCTCACAAGAGACCTACATCGCCTGGTTGACCGACATCGGCGACAGTCTTCGAGGAATGGGCTTTACCGAGGTCTACTACCTGGGCGACAGCGGCGGCAACAGGCGCGGGATGCAGGCGGCCGCGGATGCGTACCACGGGGAGCCAACGCGCTTCCACCACGTGCCCGAGTTCTACAACCACGACAAGGTCCGCCAATACATCCAGGAGACGCTGGGCATACCGGAACAGATGGAATACACCGCGAGCCAGGGCTCCGACGGAATCCATGAAGAGCTGTCCATCGCCTCGATCATGTCGGTGATCGATCCAACCTCGATCCGCTTCGACCAGCGCGTGGAGGCGGGGCGGGCTTCGATCAACGGCATCAGCCTGGAACCGCTCTCGCAGACGCAGGAGCTAGGGCGAAAGCTCATCGCGTTCCGCACCGAGCTCACGGTGGAGGCGATTCAGGCGCTACGAGCCGGTTGGAACTGACCTCAATGCGACGGACTTAGCTCACGCTCCGCGCCAGCCGGTCTAGCGCGGCCTTCAGCAGATCTCGGTGATAGGTCCGGAAATTCTCCCGAGTAAGCGGCACGTAGACCTGCGGCATCACGGCGTTGCCTTCCAGGATCTCACCGTTGGGGCGTAGCGTGTGGCCGACATTCCACATGAACTCGACCACCGGCTGATCGGTACCCGGGAACGTGAGCACTTCGCTCGCTTCCCAGGTGTTGCTGTAGCCGCCGGTCGGCATCCCGATGGTGAAGGCGAGGTCGTTGTCGGCGAACATCGCCATAAACTGGTCGAGATGTGAGCCACCCCGTGGCCCGCCGATGATGGCGATGGGTCCGGAAAAGTGCACCGGCGCCGGCTGGAGGATGCCGTCCGAGTCCTTTGGCAGGTGCGCAAGCTTGAACGGGACGGGCGCGGTGTAGTCGTCGCCACGCTCGAGGGCCGCGAGCGCTTCCGTGCGAGCCCACTCGTTCAGCCAGCTACCGCTCTCGTTCAGCCCAAAGATGTCCGGCGCATCCGCTCGATCCTCTCTGGCCGCCCATCTCCTGATGAGCGGCGCCGCACCATCACTGAGGCGGATGTTGCCGAAAGTGGTTCGAAAAGGACGGTCGACGAGCCGCTGGATCGCGTAGGCCCCGCGAGAGCCACCGCTGCTGTCGGTGACGTCGATCACGAGCATGTACTCGAGCAGCCCTTCCCTCTCGGCATACTCCATCAGGTCCACGACGTCCTGGATCAGCTCGAACTCGAAGTCGAGCCACTGCAGCAGTACGACCTTCCTCCCGTCGTCGGGAAGGAGCACGTTGAAGTTGAAGCGCTCCATCACGGTCGTAAATCCGGGATAGAGTTCGTTCTCGCCGTCCAGAATGTGGACGTCCTCGGAGTCCACATAGGGGAGTGAGACCGAGTAACGCTCTCCCGAGTTCTTCTCCAGCTCGAGGTCCAGGCGCTCGGAGTACAACCAAGGCGGCGTGTCCGCCGGGCGCATGGGGAGCGTGCGGGCGAGGTTCCAATACAGTCCCGGGATCGACGAGTAGCGGATCCATTCCCGGAAGGTGCGCACGTGCTCGGGCATCGACCTACCGTTCACGCTGAGGATCAGGTCACCTGGCTGCAGTCTGTCGTTACCGGCGGCCGCGACATCGACCCCGGAGATGAAGAACGACGGCGCGTCCATGTCGGAGAAGTCCGCCAGGACGTTGACCGCCGCCCGGAGCACCGGCCGATCGGGCAACCTCAGCCCGCCGTCGACGGCGGACACCGACAGGTGCGAGTCCCGGCGCATGTTGCTCAGCTTCACGAGCGCAAAGAACAACTCCTCTTCGGTCGTCGCCCCCACGACGTCCGACCGGACCGCTTCCATGTCGACCAATGGGCTGTACCCCATGTTGGCCTCTTTGACCGGGGACCAAGCCTCGCGAGCCGCGGTGAGTTGCAGGATGTGGTCCACCAAGGCGTTGCGTTGCTCCACCGTGCCCAGCGCCGTCTGCGCCGCGAGCGGCGGCGCTGCCAACAGCGTTAGGGCGGATGCCACGAGCACCGGGAAGGTCGTGCCTTGCGTTCGCTTCATGCTTTCAATCGGAGAAGGAGGTTGATGCGCATATGCAGCCCGTTTCACCCACGAGGTGCAAGATCCAGGACAGCACGTCCGCCGGCAATCGTGATCTCGGTGCCATACTCCCCGGACAGGTCACGCAAGCGAGCGAGGATCGAGGCCGCCTCCCCACCAACCGCTACTTCGGCGAGCCCGCGACGCCTCAGGAATTCGACATCACCATGTTCGGACCGGTACGCCTCACCCTCGTCCAACTCCAGAGGCGTGAACTCGATTCGAAGCGCGGCGCCGTCCCGGATGGTCAGCTCGGCGAGCAGCCCCTGCCACGGTCGGTATTGCTCGTAGGCCCCAATGTCGGGTCGGAGGCCTTGGTAGGCCAGTCCGCCCAGTTGTCGGATGATCGGCCTGCCCCGGTAGACCTCGATCCCGTCGAACGCGCGATGCCCATGGCCGACGTACATCGAGGCGCCCGCGTCGATGACCGCGCGCGCAAAGTCCGACTGCCATCCCGCCACGTCGTCGACCCTGACGTGTCCGTCAGCGGTCGCCTCGCCGGGTGCGATCGAGTCGAACTCGTCGAGATCGATCTGAAAGTGTTGATAGTAGATGACGAAGTCGGCGCGGGTCGCGGCCTCCCGCACGGCCTCTAGGTTGCGATCCCAATCGTCCTGTCGCCCGGTCCAGACTCCGTTGACCGCATGGTGGATCGCGTCTCGCTCGTCATGGCTGGTCGTCGCCGCCACCAGCCCGATGGTCACACCCCGGACGGTCAAGTAGCCGGGAGCGGTGGCGGCGGCGAGGTCAGGCCCGGCTCCGGCGTACCGGACACCGCGGGCGTCCGCAGCCGCCCTCGTGGCAGCGACGCCGCAGTCGCCCAAGTCCCAGGCGTGGTTGTTGGAGATGGACATCAAGTCGAAGCCGAGAGACGCGAGGAAATCCATCACCCCCGCATCGACAGCGTGCGGCCCCCCGGAGTTCCCCAGACGCTGATCGCGACCAAGGCGCGGTTCGCCGAGCAGCACCTCGTACTCGTCGGGCACGCCGCAGGCGTCGACCTCCGACTTCACGGCCATCTCGAAGTTCGTGAACGCGACGTCAGCGGACTCGAGGATCGGTCTCAATGAACCGAACGGGTCCGGCCAGGAGAGTCTCGGATCCACCTTGATCAGGGCCTGCCCGGCGAGGACCAGCGTGATCTCGCTCGCGGGAGGCTCTGCCCCACAGCCCACAGCCAGCCCCGCGGCGACCACGGCGAGCCACGGGCGAGTGGCCCGCTGCGGGGTCACGAAACCGGCGCCACCACGATCGTTACGTCCGTGTCGTGGTACAGGCCGCCGTCGTCCGCGCGCGCCCGCAGCACATACGTGCCCGGCCGATCGAAGGTGACTTGAACCGTCCACTCGCCATCCTCGGGTGCTTCGGGCGTGGTGAAAAGTGGCGCCCACGGTGAGTTGGCGCCGGTCCGGGTATCCTCCCAGGTCTTGATCTGGGGAGGATCGAACTCCACTTCGCCGTCACCCCTGAAAACGAACCACGACAGATGCATCCCGTTGACCTTGGCGACGGTGAACCGCATGGGCGGACGCAGCTGGGCCGGGGTCAGTTTCGGAGGGCCCTCGCTCGGCGGACGCGGGGCACGACGGCGCACTCGTGGCAGACCGTCATCGATGATGCGTGCCACGAGCGTCACCGGCTGACCGACCATGGCCCGTCGCATCGATTCCCCCAATAGGGTGATGGTGGGAGGGGTGTTGGCGCGCGACTCCTCGGTGCTCACGCCGATGCCGAGCGCCCCGGTCTCCGAGGCGATCACCATGTAGTCGAGCCGGTAGTCCTGCCGGAGCGTCCCGTAGGCGGCCTCCGTCTTGCCTTTCGTCGTCAGCGTCCAGACCAGCTCCTTGTCGCCGAAGTCCGCCGGCACGCGAACCTTGAACACGTACCGATTACGGCGCGGAAGAAAGCGCGTGGGCTGCCCCTGATCCGCTGGCCCCGGCGAGATGTTGTTCTCGGAGCCGATCGGAACGTCGAGCTGCTCCCGCCAGTTCCGGTTCATGTAGCCGAATACGAGGTTGAACGAGCCGTCGTCGTTCTCCTCCCAACCTTCGTACGCGGGCGAGGCGTTCTGCCCCTGTTGGAACGCGGCCTGGGCGCTCACTCCCTGGCATGTCACCAGGACTGCCATCGCAGCAAAAGCGAAGCCCGCGCCCACGGTGATCATCGTCTGCCGCTGAGAGCTCTGTCGCTTCATGGCTAATTCCCCGGTATCACCATACACAACGGACACCCGACCACGTGATCGTTGACGCCGAGTCCGAGGTTCCTGCGTCGCTTGGCCATCTCCTCTACGAACTGCTCGTCGTTGAGCGCGAGCTTCATGCCCAGGTCGATGAACATGTTGGCCACAGAGCGATTCCCGGCCCCCTGCCAGTTCCTCGGGTCGGGGATGTTGCGGTTCGCTGCAGTGTTGTCCATGTAGCCGGTGATGTGCAGGATCGTCCCCTTTGGCAGCAACGGCTGGTAGTCATCGGCAAACGCGTAGCCTCGGACCCAGTTGTGGTCGTATCCCGAGCAGACGAGCGTCTCGACGTTGAAGCCCCAAATCGCCTCCAGACACATCCGGTCCCCGGGCGCGTGTAGATGCGGCTCGAAGGTGGTGATCTTCGTGTGTTGCTGCAGCACCGTGTATGCGTGCAGCTCCTGATCCTTTTCTTCCGGCTTGATATCGATGTCGGCGCCGTTGGCCACGATGTAGCCCGCCTGCCTGTACTTCGGCTCGTAGTCCCTGGGATGGAACTTGAAGCCGATCTCGAGGTGACCTCGGGTATCCGTACCGTTGGAATGCAGATGGATCGAGTTGGACTCCAAGGTCGACCCCGCGGTGAGGAGCCGGCCCGACTCGACATCGAAAATGTCCGGGTTGCGACCGACTTCGTGCACGGGCCAGGTGGTGCCTCGTTGGCCGGGGGCTCTCGTGCTGTAAAGCAAGTGGTGGAACACGTACAGGCCCCCGACCGTTTCGCGGTCGCGTTCCCCGCTCTCCTTCACGTCGTTGATTTCTCTGACCTCTACGGAGGCTACGTATCTGTCCTCGGTCAGGCCGGTGATCTCGATGCTCGGGAGACCGCCCCACCAGTCGGGAGCGTCACCCGCCACCACCATTTCCGGCGTCGACACAATCAGGTCGGGTTCGCCCAGCCTCCATCCGACCGCGTCCTCGAAAACCAGGGGCTCCGGCATGTCGGCCGGATCGCCTTCAGGCGTGCCGTCGCGCGCCCACATGGCTATGGCTGCGATCTCTTCGTCGCTCAGCGACGGATCGTCCTTGTAGTGCTGAATGCCTACGTCCTTCTCGATGTACCACGGCGGCATCGTGCCCTGGCGGTCCCGAATACCGGTGCGGCGCATCATGCGCATCGCGTAGGGCTGCACATCTCGGTATTCGACGAGCGGCATCGGCGCCACGCCTCCCGGCCGATGGCACTGCTGGCAGCTGCGCTGGAGAATCGGCGCGATGTCTTTGCTGAAGGTCACCTCACTACCGGGACTCTCCTGCGCGGTTGCGGGGCTGGGAACGGCAAGGGCGAAAGCCGTGAACACGGCCAGCGCGATGCCGACGACGGATTGGCGGTCGATCATGGGACGCCGCATGGTTGACCCTCCTGGGAGACGAGACATTCAAAGAATACTCGGCCCCGCCGAGGCGCGTCAAATACCCCCGCGTTTCCCCGCTCGGCGCTACTTCAACACCCGCTGATACACGCGAAGAAGGTTCAGGCCCATGATCTTCTCGAGATCCGCGGTCGAGTAGCCCATCTGCCAAAGCCGCGTGACGACCGCGCGCCACCGGTCGCGGCCGTCGAGGACCCCGTCCCCCGATACCTCATCGTTGGTCCACTGCCCGTCCATCCAGGCGTCCGTGGCGACGCCGACGTGATCGACGCCGATCAGGCCGACTGCATGGTCCAAGTGCAGAACGCAGTCTTCGACGGTCGCGAGGTCACCAGCCAGCTGCGTCAGCCACGGACCATAACAGAGAATCGCAACGACCCCACCGGTATTCGCGATCGCGGTCAGCTCTGCATCGGTCTTGCCCCCATTGAATCGATCATCCCGTTCCGTAGTGCTCCCGACCTGGAATCGGCGCATCGCATAGACGGGTGCGTGATTCGCCATGACCGGCACGCCCTTCTCGAGGGCAACGGCCGCTGTTTCCAGGGTGGTTTGCTCATTCGAGTGGGGAAAATCGACGACCATGCCCAATCGGATGATCTCGTCGAGCGCGGCCCTCCCGAGTGCGGTGAGCCCGCCGGACTGGCCCTGGCCACCTCCCAGACGCTCGCCCAGTTCGTCGGGGACACGCGGGTCGGCAATCTGGAAAACACGCACACCGAGGTCGTACCAGACCTGGAGGTTACCCAGGTCACCGTCGAGCGGCGGATGGATCCGGATGCCGAAGAGCGAACCGTACACATCGAGAGATCGGGCCAGTTCGATATCGGCCGCGGTTTCGATCACTAGTGCGCCCGAGTACGTGCCATCCGCGAAATAGGCCCTGTCCCGGGCGAAGAAGTCGTTCGTGCTGGCGCTGATCGATCCAATCCAATGTCGACGCCGAACGCCTGTTCGACGGTGAGTCCCTTCTCATCGGACTCGAAGCTCGGCTGACCGACCTCCGAGCTCGGCGAGAAGTAGTTCAGCTCCCCGTCGATCACCAATACCTCGGCCAAGAACGCATCCCCACCGAAGGTCGGGCTCGCTTCGGGATCCGGTGTAATCGGAGAATCGCCGAAAGAGTCACAGCCTCCACATGCGGTCAATACGAGGACGCTCGCCCGAGCGATCCAGAAACACCCAGCTCTTGTTTGAGCACACGATAGGGACTCGAGCTTCACTTCGAAGGCTCCTCCTTCATGGCCTGGCGGGCCATCTACCTCCGGGTGAACATCGTCATGCCGTTGATCGAGACCTCACCGACGAAGATGTTGCCCGCGGCGTCCACCGTGACCCCTTCACCGATCGTGCCGTAGGGGCCGGTAGTCTCGTGAGCAGGGATGTACGCTTGTAGCGAGCCGTCCCTCGCATTGCCGATGTAGAGCCCCCGCGGCATGCCCGGATTTCGCTCGTCGCCTGACTCCGAGTCCAGCACATACATGACGTCGCCCCCGTCGATGAAGACATCATTGGGCCGCCCGAATTGGTGCCACTCGTCCACGAAGTCGTAGTTCGCGTCGAAGATCTGGACGCGGTTGTTCCCCCTGTCCGCCACGAAGAGGCGGCCCTGGGAATCGAACGCCATCGCGTGTGGGATCCTGAACTGGCCGGGGCCGCTACCGAATTCTCCGAAGCTCCCCAGGAACGCTCCATCCGAGGAGAAGCGGGAGATCCTCCCGTGCGGGCCCGCAGCAGAGTGGCCCTCGGAGACCAGGATTTCCCCGTTCGGTGCCACGATCACGTCGTTGGGCTGATCGAGCGCCCCGGGCGGCTCGCCCGTGGCCCCGGGCGTGCCCAGAACCATCAAGACCTCGCCATCCGGGCTGAACTTCACGACCTGATTCCCCTTCCGTGCGGCATCGGGGGCTTCCTGCAGTTCCTCGTCGCGCGCCGCCCGTCCGTCCGTGACCCAAACGCTCCCCTCACGGTCCACGAACATGCCATGGGGCCGAACGAACATGTCGGCGCCAAAGC
>Ga0208879_1004225_pt1 | contig 11291 bp, 9 predicted proteins | sample Knorr_S15_td_Bot_FD_185605 | JGI IMG/M metagenome (GOLD analysis project Ga0208879, IMG submission 185605) | Marine microbial communities from Southern Atlantic Ocean transect - Knorr_S15_td_Bottom_ad_5009_LV_A (SPAdes) (version 2) | ecosystem: Environmental > Aquatic > Marine > Oceanic | place...
CATTTTACGCCACATCAGTCAAAACCAAACAAGAGCGACAAACCAAGAAGTAACATCTATCTGACTTACAATTTACTTTCTGAGGGGGATCATCGTAATGAATACTTGAGTAGAAAAAGGAAAGAGCTTCCCCCAGATAATGAGAGAAAAGAGGGTATGGAGTTTGAGAATAGCGCCATACATGAGGCAAAATACAAATAAAATCAATATTTTATGTATGTTAGTTTGAAACCAAATATTTTATTTCTTCTAATTGATGGTTTGCGACAGGACAAATGTCATGGGAATAAAAAAACTTCTGTCACCCCACACATTGATTCATTAATACAAAATGGCGTTTACTTTAATCAAGCCATATGTGCTGCACCTGTTACTTTTACGTCATTATCAAGTCTTTTTACTGGATTACATGCATCTGAGGCAGTAATTTTGAACAATAGAATTTTCACTATAAATCAAAAACGTAAGAACTATGTTGAACATCTTAAAGAAAATGGTTACACAACATATGCTTTTCTTCCAGTGTCCGCATACATGGGACCCGGTCAGATTTTTGAAGAAAATGTATACAAATATCCTTATACTGATACATTGTTTAATGGCAATGGAAAATTAATTGTTGAAAAACTTAAAGAAAATTCTCTAAGAGAACCCTGGTTTTACTATATGCATTTTTATGACTTATACGTAGCAGCAGTATTTGAAATTGATGCAGCTGGATCAAAAGAATTAAGCGACAAAAAATATGGCAATAATAAATATGAAAGAATTTTATCTGCTATGGATGTTTGGATTGGAAAAATTTTAGATAATGTTGATTTGAATAATACATTGGTTGTACTAACAGCTGACCATGCAACTCAGCGTGGTGATTATGATGCGAATCTAGAAGAATATGCATCTTATTGCCAAAAGATTAGAACTTCATGGGAGCCAAATTCAGTATCCAAATCTATTGCTTCTGTTAAAAAAATTCCAAAATTTCTACAACCAATGAAAAAATTTATGGCAAAATCATATTCAATGCGCAGAAGGAGGATTATCAAGGATAGAATTCAACCAGAAATTGAAAAAATAGAAAACGAAGATCTTTCACCATATTATAAACGACTTAAAAAATCAGCGGCAATTATTATTTTTGAGACATTTGATGATAGATTTCGCATTCCCCTGTGTTTTTCAGGTTATGGTATTACATCTAAACATATTATTTCAGATCAGGTAAGAAGTATCGATATATTTCCGACAATCATGGATATAATAAATTCACCAGATATACGCAATATTCATGGTAGAAGTCTATTTCCATATTTAGTAGGAGAAAAAATGAATGAAATTCCAGCTTTAGTTGAAAGTATTCCAATGTCACTAAGCGCATATACAATGAATTATGTTGGAATAAGAACTTCAGAGTATAAATATTTCAGAGATAGGAACGAAACAACGAAAAATATTCATCTTTATGACTTAGTTAAAGACCCCTTGGAAGAGAAAAATTTGGCAGATAAATTACCAGACGTTGTACAAAAAATGGAAAATACGTTAAGTGAGATGCAAAGCCAAAAATCCTTTGACTATGAAAAATCAAATGAACTTAATGATGATGAAACCAAAATAATTGAGAAAGAATTAAGAAAACTTGGATATATTAATTAAAATTTGTTTCATTTTTTAGCGGTGCACTTTGTGTTATGACATCTCATCTAAAATTAAACTTAAAGTGTGATCAGATATTTCATGCTTATTAGTTGAATTGTCTAGAAACACACTAAATTTTCCTTCATCGCCTAAAATCTCAAGCCTGTCTTGTATGGCATTACCATATGGAAATTTTTCATACAATTCTGCTTGGAAACAGCATGGGTCATTGTATATGAATAACTGAACTAATTTTCTGTCGTTACCAAAAGAACTCATGGTGTAGAGTTCTAGATAATTCGATATACGATAAATATTTGGATTGTTCTGTTCGTAATCACCAAGGTTTTTTGCTTCATAACGAAGATGTAAAGGATATGAACCTGCAATAGAATAGCTTTGAGAAACACGTTGATCGATTGCAGAATAAAGAACTGTAGTCCATCCGCCACCTGATATACCAACCATGTAGTAATCGTCATAATCATAATTTTGGTCGATAAAATTTAATGAAAGTGCTATGGGCTCAACAAAATATTTGATTGGTGAAAATTTAGAGGATTCTAACAATGGAAACTGTTTATGCGAAATAAATTTTACAGGACCAAAATCTGAAGTTTCTATTACAGGTTGATTATTCATTCCTTTTAATGGCATATTAAAGGCCAAAATGGAATAACCATTATTTAAAAAGAAAGTAACAGTGTTTTTTTCTAATACAAAATCTCCAGCATGACCATGATGATAAATGATCAATTTGTTATTTGATTCGTGTGGAATAAAAAAATATGCGATAGAGTTTACTCCATGTTCCATTTCAATAGTAATTTTATCTAATTGTTTTAGATTTTTTACGTCGTTAAAATTTTCATCTATGAAGTTTTCTTCTATGCTTGTAGGCAATTTTGTAGGCATTTGATCTTTCCAAATATATTTAATCAGAGAAGTTTTCCTGTAATTAATATCCTCTCTAGTCTCAATTCCTATTATTGAACTAGTATCAAATCTAGCAAAATCGGTAGAAGTGATGATGGGTTCATCAGTACTTTCGTTTAAGATAATTTTTTTGGTCTGATTCAATCCTTCATAGGGAAAATATTCATACAGTCCAACTGCAATTCCGTAAGAAAAGGCTACTATTATAATCGGTATCATAATTCCTAGTATTCTTAATCTCATATTCAATCAACAAAAATTATAATGATTTAAAACATTCACGTCAGTTTCTTTAGTATAATTATAAATTAACATGTAACAACATCAAATGCACTGAAAATGATTCCTTTTTTTGTCCCTGAATTTACGAAAGATATGGAAAATGCAGCTGTTGATGCATTAAAAAATGAAACATCTGTTATGGGAGAAAGTGTTGTTAAATTTGAAGAGGAATTTGCCAGATATATAGGGACTAAACATGCTATTTCAGTTAATTCGGGAGACGCTGCTTTACATTTATCTCTAATTGCTCTTAACATTGAAAAAAATTCAAAAGTACTAACAAGTACAAATTCGTTTATTTCATCAGCAAATTGTATTTTAATGACAGGTGCAAAACCCATACTTTGTGATATTAATTATGATGATGGAAATATGGATGTTAAGAGTACAAATGAAAAACCTAATGCAATAATACCCGTTCACGTATACGGTAACCCATGTGATTTTGACTCGATTAAAAATTTGAGTGAAACGTATAAAATTCCTGTAATTGAAGATGCATGTCAAGCCCATGGAGCTATTTATGAACAAAAAAAAGTAGGTAGTCTAGGTAATGTTGGCTGCTTCTCATTCTATCCTACAAAAAATATGACAGTTTGTGGGGATGGAGGAATGGTTACAACAAACAATGAGGAAATAAAAAAGAAAATCGAATCTTTGCGAGATAATGGTCGTAAAACTAGAACTGAGCATGATAAATTGGGTTTTACGATGAGATTAAACACAGTTAATGCTTCTATTGGAAGAATACAATTACAAAATCTTGATGCTAAAAATAAGAGGAGAAGAGAAATAGCAGCAGGATACAAAAAATTTTTGGCAGAGGACTGTATACTTCCTGAGAATACAAAAGGAATGTCGGTGTATAATCAGATTGTACTTAAACATAAAAAGAGAGATGAAATAGTTTCACATTTATCAAAAAATAATATTGGTGTGGCAATTCATTATTCTGTTCCTATTCACAAGCAACCATTATACGCAGTGTATAGATTTAATCTGCCCATAAGCGAAAAATTTTCACATGAAGTTTTATCGCTGCCATCTCATCCTGGATTAAAAGACGATGACGTAAAATTGATTTGTGAAAAAATTGGTGAGATAATTTAAACTCAAAACTAAGAATTGCATTCATTTATCATAAAGAAAATCCTTTCCTAACTGGGAACCATTTCGATAACACGTACTATAATTTTTTTATTAAAGCTTTTAAAAGAAATCCAAAATTAACGGTTGTTAATTTTCCTACAGGAGACAAGTTTGATTGTGTAGAACTGAAAGATGATTTTGATGCTGTTTTACTATATGAAAATACTCACTTTGGCATGCCTGAAAAAATAATTGGGATTAATGATCTAAAAATTCCAATTCTGTGTAGGACTGGAGATCCTTCATGGGTAAAAAAATCAAGGAAACTTCATGAAGAATGGAATATTAATCATTATTTTGATTTTTTCCCAGAAAGTTTTATTCGTCAAATATATCCATCAGATTTCCAATATAGAACTATTTTTTATGGTCTTGAAGCACAATTATACGAAGATTTAACACCATTCAATCAAAGAATCAAAGATAAAATTTTGCTTACTGGTGCTATTGGAAATACAAAACTTACGTCAAAGCTGATAACCTCTTTAAAGCGTAATTATCAAGGCAAAAGGAATATTTTTTCAAAATGGTCTGCGTTACAATGTTATGCTTTAAGAACTAAATGTGCTACATTACCATGTGTTGATTATACTACAACGTTAGCTCACGAATACATTAATGATAAATATCCACTTTTGTTGCAGAAATATGCGTCTTCTATAGCTGCAACTACATTTCATGCTAATATAAAATACTGGGAAATTCCTGCTGCGGGATGTTTAACATTCATGGAAGTCACAGAAAAAAACAATGCAAAACGTACAGGGTTCATTGATAATAAAACTTGTGTGTATATCAACGAGTCAAATTATGTTGAAAAATTCAATGAATTTCTAAAGACACGAGATAACCCTAAATGGGAAAAAATTGCAAGCGATGGAAGAAAATTTGCGTTAGAGAATTTTAATAATGATGTAGCAGTCAACTCATTAGTAGATTTAATAAAAGAACTGATATAACATAAAAAATACTCATTACAGAAAAAAATTTGTTATAAGTTCAGAGATCCCAATTTGATGAATGTGTAGGTTTTTGTTCGGTTGTCAATGGATTAATTTCTGAAAATGATTTGTACTCATAAATTCTTTCAGGATGTGCTTTATATTTACGTGCACGCCTTCCCCAAAATACAGCTTGGCAATTCCATTTAATTGGGTCTGATTCAACTATCATATTTTTAAAATAATATTTTTTCCTAGCAGGTTTTAACATATTTGAATTATTAACGAAAAAATCTTTCCAATCAAATTGAAATGTTTCTGATTTGATTTCTTTAACATCATCTCTTGTTGATAATAAAAATACTTGAAATTTTATCAGATCTTCTAATACATTTAACGAAGTATCATATCCCATTTTATTTTCTAAAAATTTTAAAAATAATCCTGATTCATCTTTTAGTCTCTGCTTATCTGGAACTATACGTAACCAACTCGCCTCTTCAATTGGCCAATTCACATCTCCTAATTCAGAAACATAATGATCCCATCCTTTCCCTTCGAATAAATCATCAACACTCTTTTCAACTATTTTTAATTCGTCAGAAAATATCGAATCTTCAGACTTGCAATACTCGAAAAGAATATCAAAAAATTGCATATATGGTAAATTTTTGACTTGATGATAATAATTTGAAAAATGCTCAAAAATTCCAAGATTCTGATACGTTGAAAGTGCCCAGGCATAAAGTAGCATTTGTTTTAACTCCTCTGTTTTGTAAGAATAAGTTTCAGTTACAATTTCCTCTTCTTCACGTATTCTATCTTTTTTAATATATTCTAATGATGCATGACGTAATTTAATAGGCGAAGTTTTTGTTTTTATCTCGAACTTCTCTTTGTATTCTGGAACATTCATAGGTGCATTTGGTAACACGCTACAAATATTCCAAAGAAATGTACCTACCTTTGTTTGAGCAATAGTTTCAAGCCCATCCTTAAAACTAGCAAGTGTTTCACCAGGTAATCCCACAATAACTTCAGTATATGTCGGAATATTATTTTGGCGAAAAGTTGTTGTTAGATCTGAAAACTTTTCAAATTTAATATTTGCACGCTTGATGTTTTTTAATGTTGTAGGATCCAATGACTGCACCGACAAGGAAATACCTCCTATAATGCCTCCATCTCTTAATTCTTTTGCAATTGGTAATATTTTTTCCGTTGTATTCTTTGCCCATGCTACTCCAAATTTCTTTGGATATCTTTTTTCTAATGCTTGCTCTTTTAGCTTTTCAGCAATTCTTCTATCTCGTTCTTCAAAAATTCCAAAATTTGCATCGCAACAATCAATATAACGCATTTTGTTATCTGCAAACCATTCTATTTCTTTCATCAATCGTTCCTCCTCAACTTTTCTTACCTTTGTGAATGTTGCACTGCCCCAATCACAAAAAGTGCATTGATATGGACAGCCCCTATTAGTTTCCCAGGACGTGTCCCAGTCTACTTCAGAGTTTTTATCAACTAAATCCCAAATCAAATTAGTAAGGTAAGGTGATGGTAAATCCGTCAGATTATTTATCCTCTCTTGTGGCGTTGTGCTAAATAACTTTGTGGAAATTCCTTTTACTTTTGACCAATCCTTATCTTCTAAGAAAACCTTGAAAATATTCTCAATTATGTATTCACCTTCACCGTGTACTAAAATATCAACGAATGGAAATTCATTAAAAAATCCTCTTGTGTCTTCAGGTACTTGTGGTCCTCCAAAAATTATAAGACAGTTTGGATTTAATTTCTTTACTTCTTTAGCTAGGTATGTTGTAATTTTCCAATTCCAAACATAACATGAACATAAAAGAATGTCTGTATCTGCACATTTTTTAATATCTTCATCTATGCTATCCCTAAAAACAAAAGTTTTCTCAAATGAAAAATACGGGGTTAGTTCTTCCTTAGATTTGATGTAGGCATATAACATTGCAATGCTATATGGTGAATGTATCTGTTTTCCATACTTGTAATTATATTGTGAAGATCTTACTGTTATCATTAGTACCTCCTAAAATTATCTAAACCTTATAATTAAATTGATTGAAAAAATTAGCAACGCACTCTGTTTATTTCGTTTCAGAATCTATCCCTAGATACTATTATTAACTTCATGCTTAAAATCCGCTTATGAATGTGTTAGTAATTGGGGCACATCCCGATGATGAAACTATTGGTGTTGGTGGCACAATCATAAAACATCTTCAAAACGGTGATAAGGTACACATAATATTATTCTCAGTTGGTCACAAACCCATTCAACCAAAGCTAAAAGAGCAAGCATATGAAGCTCTAAAGGTATTTGGAATTAACAAAAATAATTTGTATTGGCTAAACTGTAAATCTGGTCAATTCGATCTTGATTCCAAACTTAAAGTTAATTCTAAATTAGCAAAACTGGTTAGTAAAATTAAACCAAAAACTGTCTACACGCATTTTTACGGTGACAATCATCAAGATCATAGATTCGTATTTGATTCTACTATGGTAGTATGTAGACCATCACACCAAATAAGAGGTACAAAAATAAAAAATGCTTGGAGTGGAGTTGAAAAGATACTTTGTTACGAGGTTCCCGGAACAACTAATTGGTCTGGTAGATTAAATGAAAGTTTTAACCCGACTGAGTATAATGTAATTTCTGAAAAACATTTACAAAAAAAAATACAGGCATATAGCTGCTATAAGGATGAAGTTAGACCAGGTAATCATCCACGTTCAATTAATTCTTTAAAAACAGTCGCAAGATTTAGAGGAAATTCTGTTTCTGTAGATTTTGCTGAAGCTTTCGTCCTAATCAGGAATATTATGCATGAATATTAAAAACAAATCAATTCTAGTTACGGGGGGAGCAGGATGTGTTGGCAGTAATATAGTAAAAAAATTAGATGGTCGTGGTGCAAAAATCACAGTTGTTGATAATCTTTCAGCATATCCTTTTGATTATTTGCGTGAATATGGTGTAGGAAATATGGATTGTGTAAAATTTGTTAAGGGAGATATTAATGATTATGAATTAATTCACAAGTTAATAAAAGACAGTGATGTAGTCATTCATGCAGCTGCATTAGCAGACGTTGGTGCATGTGTTAGGAACCCACATGATGAATTTCAAACAAACGTTCTTGCTACCCAAAATATTCTAGAAATTTGTAAAAAGGAAGAAATTCAAAAATTTGTTTTTATATCGTCAGCTTCGGTTTATGGAGAACCTGATGGTAGAATCTTTAAAGAAACAGATGCGTGTTTTCCAATTTCAAATTATGGACTTTCAAAATATTGGGGAGAACAGCAAACAAGATTATATCATGATCTTTATGAATTACCAACAACATCAATTCGATTTTTTAGTGTGTATGGTTCACCGCAAACACCTAAACAAGGTAGCCATAGTTGGGCAGTTGCAATATTTGCAATGTTAGCAAAAAAAAGAAAACCAATAACAGTTTTTGGAGATGGAAATCAAATTCGTGATTTTACTCATGTTTCAGATATAGCAGAATCGGTTGTACTTTCAATAGAAAAGAGCTCTACAAATGGTAAATTCTTCAATTCAGGTACTGGAAAACCAACAAAGGTTAATGATATTGTGAAATACGTTTTTGAAAATATTGAACAAGTTCCGATTCAGTATAAACCTCATCCTCCAGGTGATCCATTGGGCGGATATGCTGACAATTCTTTGATGAAAAAATTATTAGGCTGGGAACCGCAATATACGCTACAAGAAGGAATTAAAGAATATTTTGAATGGTTAAATGAAAACGAACACATAATTCCTGACTGGACATAACTCCGCTTTTTACTGAATTTCCAGTACCTGAATTGAAGAATTTTTATTTATTGTTCACTTTCTCTGATAATTTGTTGTGATCTAGGACCCTCATTCATCAAGAGATCCACTACTGACAAGTTATCAATAAAATTACCATAAAGTTGACTGTATGTTTGATGGATAAAGTTCTCATAAATTAGTTTAATTCCAGAATTCAAGAAAAGTTTCTCATCAAGATAATTTTTTGCACCGAGTCCAGCTACGTAGCATGTTGCATTAAGTTTTGAACATATTTCTATTAATCTTTCAGTTTTAGTTTGAGCCACAGATAATTCGGAAGATTTGATATTTTTTGTAGTAATATCAAGTATTTTATTAAAATAGGCGATTAGCGTAAAATTAAGATCAATTAATTTTTCGTATTTGTGGGTTAGAATTTTTTCTATATCAGACCAATATGAAGAAAAATATGGTGCGGATCTATAATTTTCATATATCTTATTACAATGATCCTGCTGCCAGTCAGTTTCATAAGAAATTAATAATTCGTTTAGGTTTTTTCCAAAAACAGGTCTAGCTAATGGAATAGTGATCCATACTTCACCAATTGGTGTTTTTATCCGGTTTCTATTATCAAAACTACCTTTTGAGAATTGAACGTCATCAAGAAATACAAAAATATCAGAAGATTGTATTTTTTTAAAAAATCCAACATTTGGCATATAACCAGGTTGCCTTATCATTACATTTGTCATATTTCAACAATACCAGTTTTCCAATATTTTTTATCTGACCTTTTTTCCATTTTCTAACATTAATTCAATCCCATTAGTTAAGGAAATTTTTGGCTTCCAGCCAATTTTTTTTTTAATTCTACAAATTGACATAAATCTATCTGGCCAGACCTTATCATTTCTATTTGATATCTTTTTGATCTCTGGTTCATATCTATAAAATTTCTTGCTTGACTTAGAAATGGCGGTTGCAAGTTCTTCAATTGAAACTAATTTGCCAGAACCAACATTAAATATCTCACCTTTTATATTTGAGTTTTGAAGAATGGTTAGTACACAGTTGTATACATCTTTAATATGAACAAGTTCAATTTTTTGTTTTCCGGTACCGTAAATTGTAATATTTGTTTTTTCTAAAATGGCATCAATAAAATTCTCTACAACTCCTAATTTTGTTTTATTTTGAGCCTTCCTGGCTTTTCCATAAACATTTGCTAGACGAAGAATTACATAATTAGGTTGATTTTTCTGTATGTGTTTTTCAGCAATCATTTTAAGCGTACCGTAAAAATCATCTGGTTTTAATTCTGTATTTTCGGTGAATGGTATTTTTCGTTTTGTAAATGTAGAATAAACTGCTAGTGTTGACATGTAAATAAATCGTTTTACTTTAAATTTAATGGATTTTTCAATCAACAATTGAGTGCCATGTATGTGTGATGAAATGGCACTCATTGGATCTTCCATGCACACAGAATTTCCAACTGTGCCTGCACAATGAATTATTGTATCGATTCCTTTACTCATAATTTTTTCTAAAAGTTTAGAATCTGTTACGTCACCTTTGATGAGCGTGACATTATTTTTTACTGATTCATCAAATTGGGAATATTTTTTTCCATGATCCAAACAAATTATGTCATATTTCTTCGGAAGATTATTTATTATGTAGCTGCCTATATAACCACCGCCACCGGTAATCAGAATTTTCATTTATTGTTCACTTTAGTTGTTATCTCATCAAAAAGATTTGCTATATCATAAGATGAATGAGGCTATTTGTTGTCTAAATCACATTTTTATCTGTATAAAATTTACCATGTTAAGAATTGCGAATATTGATTACGTCTGGTGCAACCGGAGGAACATCCGAAGGGAGTATAGGCAAGTATTCTCATTTAAAGGATTTTGGGGAAGCCCTCACTAAATTTAATATGGATTATAAATTAGTTAGAGAAACTGATTATGTTGTTGGATTTCCAACAAAGCAGATCGGTAAATTAATTTCAAGTAAAAAAAAATTTAAAAAATTAATAGAGAGTTTTAAACCAGATGCAGTACTAGTTGATAGGCAAAGTAATTTTGGTTTAGAAGTGATAAAAGCTGGAATCCCATTATTTGTGATTTTGAGAGGCCATCACTGGTCTGAACTTGAATTTGCAAAAGAGACTATTTACAAAGATCGCTTTATGCGAAAGATCGTAGACGCTAGAAGTCAAATTGCAGAGAAAGTTTTTGCTGGTGCTACAGCAATACTACCAGTTTGTAATTATTTAATAGACATAATAAAAGAACATCATCCTCAACAATCCATAGAAGTTTATGTTGAAGGAGTTAACAATACAAGATGGTACAAACAAGATGGCATGCAATTAAAACATCCGTGTGTAGGATTATTACAAGATGCAAATTGGTGGAGAAAAACAAGAGAGATGTTAACACTTGAAAAAGTAATTGAAAAAATGCCAGAGATTAATTTCTATTGGGTAGGAGATGGACAATATA
>Ga0208879_1004233_pt1 | contig 11279 bp, 4 predicted proteins | sample Knorr_S15_td_Bot_FD_185605 | JGI IMG/M metagenome (GOLD analysis project Ga0208879, IMG submission 185605) | Marine microbial communities from Southern Atlantic Ocean transect - Knorr_S15_td_Bottom_ad_5009_LV_A (SPAdes) (version 2) | ecosystem: Environmental > Aquatic > Marine > Oceanic | place...
GCAGAATTGACCGCGTCGGAAACACCGTCTTCATATCTGCCAAAATTCTCTCGGAACATATCTGCTAACTTATCCGCCGTTGCATCAAAATCATCCTTATCAGTCCAAGTATTACGCGGTTGAAGGATATCTTCAGGAACGCCAGGGCAAGTGGTTGGAACTTCAAAACCGAAGCGAGAATCAACTACATATGCAACATCATCTAACTCTCCATCCAATGCAGCGTTGAGCATTGCTCGAGTGTAGCGAATCTTCATTCTCTTTCCAACACCATATGCTCCACCAGACCATCCCGTGTTGATCAGCCATGCATTTGCGCCATGCTCAGCCATTTTGAGTGATAGCAAATTAGCATACACCCCAGGGTGCATTGGCATGAATGGTTCTCCGAAACAAGCGGAGAATGTTGCCTGTGGTTCCTTAACGCCAATCTCTGTTCCAGCAACTTTTGCTGTATATCCTGAGATGAAATGGTATGCTGCTTGAGCAGGCGATAAACGAGAGATTGGCGGTAATACTCCAAACGCATCGCAGGTTAGGAAAATCACATTTTGTGGATGCCCACCTTTGGAATCAGCAGTTCTATTTTCAATATATTCAATTGGATAAGAGCCACGAGTGTTTTGAGTTTTTGAGGTATCAGTGAAATCGGGAACTCCATTTTCATCCAAAACAACATTTTCTAATACACTACCAAATTTGCGGGTTGTTGCAAATATTGCAGGTTCATCTTCAACAGATAAATCGATTAGTTTAGCATAACACCCGCCTTCAAAATTGAAAATACCATTATTGCCCCAACCATGTTCGTCATCACCGATAAGTGCGCGCTTAGGGTCTGCAGATAGAGTTGTTTTTCCAGTACCGGACAGTCCAAAGAAAATCGCAGTATTCTCGCCCGTAGTATTTGCAGAGCAGTGCATAGGAAGGATACCCTTCTTAGGAAGAATCAAATTCATTACTGAGAAAATAGATTTCTTGACCTCACCCGCATAGCGTGTTCCACCGATGAGAACTTCCTTTGCAGCATAATTTACGATAACAAAACATTGTGAAGCCAAACCGTCTTTTTCAGCATCAGCTTCAAAATGAGGCGCATGGAATACAGTGAATTTTGGTTCATGATCCTCAAGTTGTTGTTCACTTGGACGGATGAACATATTACGTGCAAATGCATTATGCCATGCAGTTTGATTGATTACTCGGATTGGCAAAGCCTCTGAAAAGTCGGCGCCACAATATAGGTCTTGAACAAAAAGCCCTTCCTGTGCAGATAAATATTCAATCACTTTTGCACGCATTCTTTGGAATGTATCCTCATCGCATGAAATATTGACATCTCCCCAGTTTATATCATCGCTAGTAGAAGGTTCATCGACAATGAATTTGTCATTCGGAGAACGCCCAGTTCTCTCTCCTGTTTCGGTAACCAATGCCTTGTGAGCGCTGTAAACACCTTCTCCGCGTTGATATGCAATCTCAATTAGAGCTTTTGCTTCAAGATTCCAGTGAACTAATCCGGAGGGGCTAATCCCGTTTTGCGAGAGGTCTCCCGAAGGAGTCCCGATGGTGCCTGCCATGAGCAGCCCTTCTGCCGACCCTCTTTGTCCCTTTTGGTCGCGACCATGTTCACAATTGCTGCAAAAAAGCCCTTCAATCATTTTTAAAGCAGGTTTTTCCACCAACCCAGTAGAGAGGAATGAATCGGAAGTAATGTAGCAATAATCTCACAAGAGTTGAAGGGGGATTCCGTTCATGGCTATGCCATGAGTGAAGAGGGAGAGGGTGAAAAAGCCGCCCCGCCCCCTCATTCTGATAGAAATGAAGTACTCAGAAAAAAGGATTTTAACCGTGTGAAAGGATTAGACATTTCATCGTTCATGGTTTCCAATAATGAAGCGGAAACTTCTCCCCAATCCGAAGTAATTCCACAGATTAAAGAAGATGTAGAACAAGATATTGCAGTTGGTCAAATGACTGAAATCTTTAGCCGCAACGATGCCCCCTCCAACCAACCAGATGCAATACAACTCGATGGGACAGTTGCAGGTCCGAGCGAACTTGATAGCGTCACAGATATTGCAGTACATGGAGAAAAACAACTCAGTAAAGGCATGATGGTTGCAATGATTGTCATTTGGACGATGATAGGGACGCTAATAGGAACCAATCCAGATATCCCCCCGATTCTAAGTTTATTCGGACTCGTATCAATGGCGATATTCGGCTTATTTTGCGGAGAAAATTGGATTCCAAAGAAACATATGAGGTTACTCGGTGTTACTTGGGTCATAATTTCAATGAAACTATTGTATGGCTTAGCACTGGATGCATGGCACTGGGGTTGGTTTGATTCATCTCCAATTGGTCCATCACAAACATTAGGTATTGCCCTTTTGACATTGGTTGGATTCAATATTGCAATTGCCCAACGTCATAATGAAGATGCAATTGCTGCGCAAGCAACAATTGTATTAATGGTGGTTGGAAGTGCAACAGGAGCTATTTATGGCGAAGTAGGAATTGCCGTAATGATAGGCTTGGGAACATTGATTTTCCATGGTCTTGCGATATTAAGAAATTCAGGTAATTTGGCATCATTAGGTATTGCAATATCCTATTTGTGGATTGGTGTCCACGCAATATCAAGTGGTTGGAATCTGTTTGGTTTAGAGATCCTATCATTTGATGATGGATTACTTCTATTCTTGCTAATGGCTGGAGTCACTGGAACAAATGCAGCCATGGCAGCACATTTTGTAAAAGCAGACAATTGGTTTTCAGATGGCTTGAATGCACTTGGATTGGGCAAACCGGGGTTGTGGACAGTATCTGTTAGTCTAGGTATGTTTGGAGCATTATTGGCCATTGCCGCACACCGATTAGAAACTGGTTATGCTATCGCACAATTGGTATTACTAATTACCGCATTTACCGCATCATACCTAGTGGTCAGAGGAGTCGAATGGAAACAAATTATGCCCTATGTACTCTTGCCATCGCCTATACTTCTCGGTATGTTAATCCTATTCACCAGCAGCACTTTTTCAATTGAACTACCTTGGGGATTACAACCATATACGCTTTATGCAGTTTTCACTTCAATATTGACAAGTACAGTCCTATTGAGAAATCAAACCGTAGTGTCAGACCATGTATTATGGATGGGCGGACTTGCCATTATCATTCTGTTAACCTTGTTAATTCCAGCAAACGACTCTGGTAATGGTGCTCGTACATTATTGGTTTCGCAAGGATTTGTGTGGGGCGGATTAGCATTTTTAGCCCTTAAAAGGGATTCACCTTCGATAGCAGGAGTCGCAGTACTAGCGCCTTGGGTTTGGTTATTGATATTCGCGACCGATGTTGAGAGCCGTCTAATCTCCTCTGATTTTATTCCGATTAGTATTGACCAATGGGATTTAGCAATTTGGCTAGGAATTCTTGTTTTCCAGCAAGTTTCTGTTAATATTAAACAAGGTGGAGTAGGAATAAATCTTGCCGCGCGTTTACTTGGCTTATCAGAAATTGGAGCCAGAATGAGGGATTCAGGGATGCTAACATTATGGAATATGAGTTTCATTCTCAGCGTATTTACTGTGTGGGCAATCGCCCGTCCCGATGCATTGCCTGCAATCGGGATGCTATGGACATTAGGTGCCCTAATAATATCTCATTCATACATGGTGTTAATTGGCAAACATGATGGAAAACCACGTACATTGATGACTATTTGGGGAGTATTTGCAATAATTCTCTCATACTCATTTGGCTTTGGAGGAATATTTGCAACCTTCCTCGTAATCGCAAGTTTACTCCTCCTTCTTCATGGTGATAATTTGCGTAAAGACAATGTCCATTTAGCAGAAATAGAAGCGGCTGAAGCACTGCCAGGGCAATTGCTTTCCTTGATGATGGGACTTCTTGCAGGACTATTCATCGTAATTGCCCTCAAGCCCTTCAATCAACTAGATTTAACCGGAATAGAGATGTTACCAGATGCAACAAATAATCTCTTGATATTGGTATTTGTCTCATATGTTGGCTTGGTACTATACTTACGAAGAGCAGCAAAGGTTGAGAAGATGTTACCACCTGCCTTAGCTGCGATTTTATTAATTGTAATGATGGGACTTGCAGGAAAGGCAGAAGAGGTTGCAATAGTCGATATTCTAACCCTTGTAGCCTTCATGGGTTCTGGTGCATATTTGGCATTCCAAGGAGAAGTTCGTTCAGGTTTGCAAGCGCTTGCAAGAAAAGAAGACAGAATTGCAGAAATTGAACGAAAACAACAACTGATGCAGGAATTCTTGCAAACATCAGCGCAAATAGATTCGGGTTCTTCGGGCCATAATCAGTTAGACAATAAGTCCAATTTACGAATGATAGATACCCAAATGTTAGAGTTAAAAGAAAAACAGCGCAAGCGTTCAAAGCGTTCAGGTTCTATCGGAAAATATGATTTGGAAATTGGAGATATCCATCATCGTCCAACGGTTGTGATGACTTTCTTAGCGGTTACAATATTGGTGTCAACATGGTTTTCATTTACCACTGCAGAAGGTTTCCTCGCTTTAGGATTCAGTGTTGCTGTTTCAATTCTATTCATCACATTATCACGTCTAAGAGCAAATCAAATCGGTTTGCGCCTTCCTGATATTATGGGAATTGAAATACCTGTAGCCATCTCAATGGTCGGTTTGGTTTTAGTTCATATTGCAGGAAGAGTCTCACAATCAGTAGTAACCCTTGAGGAGACCTATCACTTATTGTTATTATTTTCTGGATTGGCGGTACTCGCTGGAGTTGGTCTAATGGGAAGAAGCGACCTTGGAATACGTATTCCAAACGCCTTGGAGGGCGTGATTTACCTATTTGCCTTGGATAGAATATTGGCATTATTAGTCGGTGGAGAGGTGCCAATTCCTCTACAAACAGATCCATTTGCTTACTCACAATTTATGTCTTGGACTATCCCATTATTGGTATTGGAAGTTCTAATCTTGATAGCGGTGATACTGTTTGATTGGGTCGAAGCGCAGCGCTTAACGCGACAACTTCCGGACCATAGGGGTGCAGTAGGGCGCAGTGCTTGGGTGATGATGGCCTCATTACTATCATTGGGACCAGCGGGAATAATTGCAGTAGTATTAACAATTCGCAGAGGAGTCAATTGGACTCAACCAGCGGCTGCATTATCAGCGTGGTTAGTAGCCCCATTGATGGTTTTCGCCACTTTGTTTTGGCTACCGGATTTACTTTCTTTATCAGTCCAATTTGATTTGTCAGAAATCGCCTTAACATTCGGAATTATTTCAGTTGTTTTCTCTGCATGGACGGTAATTTCTCGCAAAGGACTTTGGCTTACATCAGGACTTTGGGCCAGCCACATGCTAATCTTGCCAGCAGTATTTGCAATGAGTAATTTACTCTTCGTCATCATTGCAGCGTTCACTCTCAGCGCCACCGCATGGATTAGTGGCATCCTAACATTGCGTAAAGGTTGGAGAATTATCGGAGCATCCGATTTACTTCTGGGAATATTGTTCGGAGGAATATTCTTCATTTCAGGAGCCGGCATTGGTGCAATCCTCCTCGTTCTATTTGGTTCAGCAGCATTGCTTGGAACCATTACATACCTAACTCAAACTTACGAAGGCCATCTAGCCGAAGATTGATTTCACAAGCACATCTTGTTTGAAAGAATAGTTGATATTTCATCTAGGATATTTTCCATCCCCGAATTATCCAAACCGATTCCCAATCTCAGTGAAAGATTAATTTTCGCTTGAGTTCCCGAATTACGAATTCCTAGAGAAAGAGGGCAATCGTCCAATAATGCTTCAATTAACATTAGGTTTTCTTCACCATCTAAACCATGCCGATTCCAATGAGTTATTTGGCCGAGTTTATTCAACTCACTAAATGCAATATTTGCAACATCATCAGACAATTGGTTTCTGCCATCCCAAACAGTTCTGTCAACATTTGAAACCGAGACGCGCTTTTTCCAGCCCCTAATCATCTCTGTATTTCCTATACAAGATTTGGCCAACAAATAGCAAACAAGTGTTGCAGCACCATCACCTACCAAAGACCAGTGATCTTCTAATTGAGGATGACGACTCGGTAAAACGACGTGTCCTGAATCCTCTACGCCGAATAATTTCGGCATCTCTTTGCCAACCAATTCTCTCTTACATAATTCAACGCTAAGCCAACGGTCGCCGACAGCAGTTTCGCTGGTTATTATTTCCAATCCGCTACATGGATTACTCAATAATGCCAAATCAGATTCAATACTTGCAGCCAAATGCCATTGAGAATTAGGGCTATTTTTCGCAGCAGCCTTGAGCAGTAAATCTGCGATGGCATCGCCGTCTACAACTTTGTATCCTGTTTCTGTTGCTTCTATTATCAAGCATCTATCTCCATCCCCATCCAAGGCTGCACCAACGACAGTTCCTGCAGAAGCAGGTTGCACATTTCTAAGTAGTAAATGGGATTCATTCATCGCTTCTTCAATTGTCCAAGTATCGGTAGGTGATAATTCACCAGCACCACAGTCTTGATTCATTGCATTTGCATTTTGACTAACTTCTTTGCTATTGATGCCACATTCGCTTAACCACTGAGCAAGCCAAGTCGATGGGGCGCCCTTTGAACAATCCAAAATTAGAGGGTTAGCAATATTTGCATGAGAGAGAGACTGTCCAAAGTCCTTCCACATTTCCATCCGTTGAGAAAGCCATTGTGAATGTTGCTTTTGAGCCCCATTTTCTTCACCGCTTAAATCAACATCTGGCTTAGAAAAATTATCATGGTCAATATCATCAATTTCTCTTTCCTCTTGCGCTAACGCTTCAGCGATTAGCGAAATTTCATCTTCTAGTTGTGGACTTGATTTGTATCCGTGACTATCAAAAACTTTGACTCCTGAATCGGAGACCGGATTGTGAGATGCGGTAATCATACAACCAAGCCTTGCATTATTTTGCAGAATTGAATAATGTAATAGTGGGGTTGAACAAATACCGATGTGAATAACCGAACATCCAGCAAGACGCAGCCCAAGGGTCAAACTTGCTACCAACTCTTCGTTACATGGGCGCTGGTCCCACCCAATTACTACTGTTGCCCCTTCCCCTGGCATCGTATCACTAACCCTTGCTAATGACTCACCAACCAACCTCATCAAGGTAGAGCAAACGACTCTCTCATGATGTAGGGCTACAATGGCAAGTTGTTCCGATGAGTTTGCAGCGACAAACTTTCCACGGATACCATCAGTTCCGAATAATCGTCTGACTTTTGCCATATATTCACCAACATCAATCATTGATTTAGAAATGCTTTGAAGATTCGTGTATTCCACTAATTGTGGAATTTGGAGAAACCATACTATTCGGCCCAAGCACAACACCTGGATTGGTTACACTATTGCATCCCAGTTGACAACCCTCTCCCAGAATTGCACCGAATTTTCGTAATCCAGTACCCAACCTTTCACCATTCCATCGCGTGAATACCTCACCGCCATCATTTCTTAGATTACTCAGTTTTACTCCCGCACCCAGATTAACAGAGCCACCTAGTATTGAGTCACCAACATAGTTGAAGTGAGGAGCTTTCGCACCAGGCAATAGGATTGAATGTTTTATTTCAGAACAATGTCCAACAACTGCATCGCGGCAAATCCATGAGTTTTCTCGAATATATGCAGCATGACGAATTTGTACATTTGCACCGATATAGCAAGGTCCAATGATATGCGCTCCAGATTCAATAACCGCGGTAGGGTCAATGAAAATTATTCCATTGGAATCATCAAATGTTGCTGAACAAGTGCTTAGATCTAAACTCTCCTGACCTTTACACCCATCGAGCAAATCCTTCAGTTGGGCTTTCAAACAGTTATCGCCATTTGGTTGTAGAATATGCCAAATCGGCTGTGAAATAGAAAAGGATGGAATGGTTTTTTCCGATTCATTAAGGCTCGGAAAAAGTATCTTGGCCGTAGTAATCTCAGGCCATTGCATAAACAGCCCTAAGGGTTAATCTTCAAAGAACTTGGTATTCAAGCAGCCGCCAAGTGATAGATTCTCTTTCCAGTTGTATTGTCCAATCTAAATCCAATAATGTCGGTGAGGTATCTTGGAATGAATAAACCAATTTTACGAGTGGTCAGTCCATGATTTCGCATTCTCTTTTCATTTGAAAGGAAACTAACAATATCTGCTGCACTACATCCTGGTGAAATACCGACATAATCTATGATTTCAAGTTTTAATCGATTTAATCTTGCTGCTTTTTGTGAACCCTTTCCTCTCATCTTAATCAGTATATATTATGTCAAAAGTAGTATATTATCTATGCAAGGGGGGTGCCGAGGGCTCCCTTGGAAATATATGCATATATTGGATAACTAGGCAAAAGGCCGTTCCTAAACAGCACAATCCATGGGGAACCGTTATATTGATTGTCAATAATCACTAATCATGCGCACCAAAGCCATAATAATAGTAATGTTATTTTTTGTCAGTATTTTTTCTGCAGGAATAAATGGGTCACCTATAGTTGAATCAAACATCCCAATTGAACCTTTAAACGATGAATATGAGCCTTACGGCGTACATCAAAACTCAAACCAATGGTCGATCACCCACATCACTTCAACCGATGGTACAATTGATGCTGATTTTACCTCGTCAATAGCCGTTGACTCTAATGATGATGTGCATGTTTCATTCTGGGAGTGGAACACAAATGATATCCATTATACCAATAACACAAGTGGTACTTGGTCACCGACTCAACTTGTCGGCGAACCGTCAATTGATGCTTCCAGCCATAACGAAGATTTTTCGATGCATATTGATTCAAATAATGTTAGGCAATACATCTATAATAGCAATGCTGAGGGATTGCAACATAGAACGTTTGCGGTTGGCCCTAGTACCGGTTTAAAGACTATTGAGTCCAGTTTGAGTGGGCAGATGTACACAAATTCTTTGGATGTTGATTCCCAAGGCGAAGCACATATTTCATATTATGATCCCGTGAATGATAATTTAGTATATGCAACCGGTAATAGTGTGTATTCAGGTGCATATGCATTTAGTATAGTTGATGAACAAGGAGATGTTGGGAAATATTCTGATATTGTAGTCAATTCATCGGGGGGTGTTCACATTGCCTATTACGATGAAACCAATTCGGCGTTGAAATATGCGTGGCTAGATGGAACGACATGGTTTAATACCACAATTGAAACATTCAGCAACGCAGGTTCATGGAATGACATTACAATTGCACTTGATTCCAATGATAAAGTTTTTATTTCTTATTATGATTGGGATAATTCACATCTCAAATTAGCAACCACCAACTTTCAAGGAAATTGGTTTACAGACACCCAATCCATCGATATGACGGGTGACGCCAGTGAGGACCATGATATGGTAATAGATTCTAATGACGCCATTCATATTTCTTATCGTTCCAAAACCAATTCATCATTAATGTATGCACATGTACATTCAAATATTCAACTGCTTGCAATAGAAGAAATTGATAATAGCGGAGCCGTAGGTTATGGGAGTTCAATAGCTGTCGACTCCAATAATTTCATTCATATTTCTTATGTAAATCTCTCAAATGGCGCAGTTAAGTATGCAACTAATGCAGACAATCCAAGCATTGCTGACGACGACGGTGACGGAGTGAATGATAATAATGATCTATGTCCAAATACTCCTGTCGGCGCCTCTGTAAATGCAAATGGTTGTGCACAATCTCAACTGGATGACGATGGCGATGGCGTGATGAATGATGCTGATCTATGTCCAAATTCTAGTGGAGAAGTGGTTGATGCCAATGGATGTTCACAATCTCAATTGGATGTTCAGGTAGTCACATGGGGAGATTCATCTTATGGAGGTAATAGCAGTTCCGTCAGTTCTGACTTGAGTTCTGATGTGACAGAGATTTTTTCTACTGATTACGCATTTGCAGCCCTGAAGTCAGATGGTTCTGTCATCACATGGGGTGGTGGTCCTCAAGGAGGCGATAGCAGTTCCGTCAGTTCAGACTTGAGTTCTGGCGTCACAGAGATTTTTTCAACGGAATATGCTTTTGCAGCCCTAAAGTCAGACGGTTCTGTTATCACATGGGGCCAGTCACAATATGGAGGCGACAGCAATTCCGTCAGTTCAGACTTGAGTTCAGGTGTTGTTAAGATATTTTCCCATGGAACAGTATTTGCAGCTCTGAAGTCCGACGGTTCTGTCGTCACATGGGGTTCATCATATTATGGAGGCGACAGCAGTTCCGTCAGTTCAGACTTGAGTTCCAACGTCACAGAGATTTTTTCTACGACTTATGCTTTTGCAGCTCTGAAGTCTGACGGTTCTGTCATCACATGGGGTTCAGGTAGTGGAGGCGACAGCAGTTCCGTCAGTTCAGACTTGAGTTCCAACGTCACAGAGATTTTTTCTACAGGATATGCTTTTGCAGCTCTGAAGTCTGACGGTTCTGTCATTACATGGGGGTGGCAAAATGGGGGGGGAGACAGCAGTTCCGTCAGTTCTAACTTGAGTTCTGGTGTTGTTGAGATCTTTTCCCACGATACAGTATTTGCAGCCTTAAAGTCCGATGGTTCTGTCGTCACATGGGGCCATTCACAATTTGGAGGCAATAGCAGTTCCGTCAGTTCAGACTTGAGTTCAGGCATCATACAGATATTTAACTCATCACAAGCATTTGCAGCCCTAAAGTCCGACGGTTCTGTCGTCACATGGGGTTTATCATATTATGGAGGCGACAGCAGTTCCGTCAGTTCAGACTTGAGTTCAGGCATCATACAGATATTTAACTCATCACAAGCATTTGCAGCCCTGAAGTCCGATGGTTCTGTCATCACATGGGGCCATTCATCTTATGGAGCCAATAGCAGTTCTGTGAGTTCTGACTTGAGTTCTGGTGTGACAGAGATTTTTTCTACGCGTCAGGCTTTTGCCGCCCTGAAGTCCGACGGTTCTGTCATCACATGGGGAGATTCAAATGATGGCGGAGACAGCAGTTCAGTCAGTATCTTCTTGAATTCTGATGTCACAGAGATTTTTTCAACGGAATTTGCTTTTGCAGCCCTGAAACAAGCGCCTCTTGATGACGACGGTGATGGTGTGGAGAATTCAAATGATTTATGTCCAAACACTTCCCCAGGTGCCTCCGTAGATGCTGATGGATGTTCTTTTGGCCAGATTGATACTGATGGAGAT
>Ga0208879_1004234_pt1 | contig 11275 bp, 8 predicted proteins | sample Knorr_S15_td_Bot_FD_185605 | JGI IMG/M metagenome (GOLD analysis project Ga0208879, IMG submission 185605) | Marine microbial communities from Southern Atlantic Ocean transect - Knorr_S15_td_Bottom_ad_5009_LV_A (SPAdes) (version 2) | ecosystem: Environmental > Aquatic > Marine > Oceanic | place...
GCAGTATGACTCCGGACCAGTTCTACACCAAAGCGCAGCCGACACCCGCGGCGGCCTGACAAACAGAGGCACGATTCCACTTATAAAACGGACTGAACTGTTCAGACAACCGGAGCCACTTCTTCGCAATGCCTTACCGTAATACTGGTGTCTTAGCGATACAAGTTCTGGTAACAGATTCCATAATTGGTCGTTCTTCCATCCAGCGCGCCTTCGACCTCCACCCCAACGCATGCCCGGTCTACCGGAGTATCCACACGTCAATCGACATCACTAAAGAGCTGGAGATAGTCGAGACGTGAATATGATGAGCAACGCGACATGACACCCCAAAATTCAAAGCCGCGTGCTTCGATCTTGATGGCACCCTGATCGACACGGGGCCACCACACCGCGAGGCCGAGCGGGCCACGGTGCGGGCGTTCGGATTTGACGACCTGGCCGCCGACCACCCCGTCACATTCGGCAAGGGGGTGATTCCCGGTGCGCAGCTGGTTGCCGAACACTATGGTATCGACAGCACCGAAGAAGTGCTGGCTGAGTACCTGCGCCAGTGGAAGCGCATCGCCGAAGCTGGAATCGACCTTCTGCCGGGCGCCGAATCGGCTGTCCGAACCGTGGCAGGGTCCGGGATTCTGGTCGCACTCGTGACTTCTGGCGAACGGGGCTACGCCGACGAGTTCCTGCGCATCTCTGGTCTCGCCGAAGTGTTCGTATGCTCGGTAACCCTGGAAGATGTCGTCAAGCTCAAGCCCGACCCCGAGCCGTATCTGAGAGCGGCTGAGATAATGGGAGTGGCACCGTCGGAGTGCGTGGTCTTCGAGGATTCAGTTTCGGGGTTCAGGGCGGCGAGGGCAGCGGGGATGTACAGCGTTGATGTTGGCGAGGTGGCGCTTCAAGCTATCGGCGACGACGCGCCTGATCTGGCGATCGGTTCGTTCAACGACCTGAACCCCGATCGACTGTTCGGTGCTCGCGATTGACGACGGTTTCCGAGCGATCAAAAGTTTTCGTTGCGAAGCCAGCAAACCTGCTCTTTAATTAACCTCGGCAGTTTTAACAGGGCAGACCCAGGATATTTGTGTGACGAACTCGAACGAACGTGAACCAGAAAAAAAGTCGACCCCGGAATCGGAACACGAGTCCGCGCCCGATTCAACTCCGGATCCGGCCCAACAGCCAGACCCGGCTCCCAAATATGTGCCGTTCGAGCCGTTTAACCCCTACATCCGGCGGACGGAAGCGACGTTCGTTCCGCAGGAGCCGAAAATCTATGTCCCACCTGCGTCAGACGAGGAAGAAAACGACGATGATGAGGTCCCCGCCAACACGTGGCGGCTCTTTATCGCAATCGAGCTTCCACGGGCGCTAAAACGCGAATTTATCGATCTGGCGCGGAGTTTCAGACCGCGTGAACACGAGCGAGTGAGGTGGATCGAGCAGGACGCGATGCACCTGACACTGAAGTTTCTTGGCGACACGCCTGTGGACCGGGTACCCGATATCAAAAAGTCCCTTGAACAAGCTGCATCGTCTACCGGGAAGTTTTCCATCAAGATCGGCAGGACTGGCTGCTTTCCGTCGTTCCGCGACCCGCGCATTTGCTGGGTCGGCCTGAGCGGAGAGCTACGCCGACTCGAACAGCTGCAGGGCAGGGTTGAAGGCGGGCTGGTCGCACTCGGGTTCGACAGCGAAGACCGAAAGTTCAAACCGCATGTCACGGTTGGCCGCACACGACCGGGCATACGTGGCCGGTTTGCCGAGGACATTGGCGTTTCGTGGCGTCACGCACCGCTGCACTCGACCGGCAAGGTTATTCCGGTATCGGCCATCGCCCTGTACCGCAGCTATCTAGACGAACAAGAAGAAGCGCAGTACGAACAGCTGGCGAACCTGGAACTGGGCTAGGCGGTGATACCGCGTTTCCTGCGATGTCGTAAGGCGCTTGCTGAGTCGTCAAAACGAAAACCGCCGGGAACTGACTCTGTCATTTGCAGGTTTCTGTGGCCGGAGGTCTGCATCACGCCGGCACAACTAATCAGTGCGCCCCATTCTCGTACGAGGTAACATTGAGCAGTTACAGGCGATGACGGAGACGCGATCGGATCTGTCGACCCATTCGAGCGAGCCCGGTACGGTGAGAGCGGGCATGGGCTGGATTCAATCATCACTCTTGAGCCGTTCACCGAACGTCGAGCAACGCTCGGCCACCAGGCTGAACCGTCCCTGCCGAACGTTATATCGGCCCTGAAACAGGTGCGCCTGTTTCGACTGAGTGTTCCGATGGGCCGGCGCGCGATAGCAGCCGGTGGATTCGGGAAACCAGGGTGGTACCGCGGTACCGTTTTATTTCAAAACGCCCGTCCCTGATCTTTTTGGGGCGGGCTTTGTTTTTAAGCTGCGACATCGGCATCCGCCCTTGAATTGAGTAGCGAGCAGCGGATATTTAATGGCGCAATTTGCACATGGTGCCGTCGGCACGAGGAAGAAACATCGTGGCCAGCCAGTTCGATCCGGTAGACCCCAAAGTCGATTTCGTCGCCAACGAGGAAGCGATCCTCAAGTGGTGGGAAGAAAACGACATCCCGGCGCGCTATCGGAAATTGAACGACGATAAAGAGAAAACATTCTCGTTCATCGACGGGCCCATCACTGCCAACAACCCGATGGCCGTCCACCACGCCTGGGGCCGCACCTACAAGGACCTGTTTCTGCGGTTCCGCAACATGCAGGGCTATCGCCAGCGGTTCCAGAACGGCTTCGACGGCCAGGGTTTGTGGATCGAAGTAGAAGTCGAAAAGGAAAAGGGCTTCAAATCGAAACGCGACATCGAGACGTACGGAATCGGGAAGTTCGTCGAAGACTGCAAGGCCCGCGTCGATCGGTTCGCCGCGGAAATCACCGAACAGTCGAAGCGGCTCGGCTTCTTTATGGACTGGGACAATTCGTATCACACGAAGTCCGACCAGAATAACTACACAATCTGGCACTTCCTGAAGACCTGCGCCGAAAACGGCTGGATCTACAAGGGCCGCGACGTGATGCCGTGGTGTCCGCGCTGCGGCACAGGCCTCTCGCAGCACGAAATCGTCACCGAGGGCTACCAGGACATCACGCACGACAGTCCTTTCCTGAAGTTCCCGCTGACCGACGACGGCCACGAGGGCGAATCGCTGCTCATCTGGACCACCACGCCGTGGACGCTCGCGGCGAACGTGGCGGCTGCGGTGAACCCTGAAAACGACTACGTGAAAGTTGAAGACCGGGGTGAGGTTATCTACTTCAGCAAGGCGCTCCTCGATTCGCTGAAACGCGATCATGTGCTAACCGACGACGCGAAAGTTCTGGCGGTACTCAAGGGTTCAGAGCTTGTGGGACTCCGTTACAGGGGGCCGTTCGACGAACTCGACGCACAGGCGGAAGCGCGCGACCAACACCGTGTACTGGCATGGGACCAAGTCGGCGAGAGCGAAGGCACAGGGATCGTCCACGCTGCGCCCGGTGCAGGCGCCGAAGACTTCAAGCTCGGCAATGAAAACGGCCTTACCCCGATCGCGCCCCTCGACCAGGGCGGTATCTACCTCGAAGGCTTTGGGGAACTCACCGGAAAAGCTGCGGCCGATGTAAACGACATGATCTTTGCATCGCTCGAAGAAAAAGACCTGCTGGTAAAAGTCGTGCCGTACACCCACCGCTACCCGGTCTGCTGGCGGTGCGGTACCGAGTTGGTGTTCCGGCTCGTCGATGAGTGGTTCATCTCGATGGACGAGATTCGGCCGAAAATGGAAAAGGCCACCCGCGAAATGCAGTGGTACCCGGAATTCGGAATGGCACGTGAACTCGACTGGCTCAAGAACATGCAGGACTGGATGATCTCGAAAAAGCGTTACTACGGTCTCGCCCTTCCGATCTATGCCTGTGACTGCGGCCATTTCGACGTGCTCGGCTCACTTGAGGAACTAAAGGAGCGGGCAGTCGAGGGCTGGGACGTATTTGAAGCCAGTGGGACGTCGCCCCACCGACCGTGGATCGACGGCGTGAAAATCGCCTGCTCGGACTGCGGACAAACCGTTGAACGAATAGCCGATGTCGGCAACGCCTGGCTCGATGCGGGCATCGTTCCCTTCTCGACTCTCGGCTACAAGACCGACCCCGAGTACTGGAGAGAGTGGTTCCCCGCCGACTGGATTTCCGAGAGCTTCCCGGGCCAGTTCCGCAATTGGTTCTACTCGCTAATCGTGATGGCCGCCGTGCTTGAAGATTCGATGCCGGCGAGGCAGGTCTTCTCATACGCCATGATGCGCGACGAAAACGGCGAAGAGATGCACAAGTCGAAGGGCAACGCCATCTGGTTCGGGGACGCGGCCGACAAGATGGGCGTTGACGTGATGCGCTGGACATTCAGCCGCCACAACCCGGCGTCGAACCTTAATTTCGGATACAAGACCGGCGACGAGGTGCGCCGACAGTTCCTGATCCCGCTCTGGAACATTTATTCGTTCTTCACCACCTACGCCAACCTCGACGGATGGTCGCCTGAAGACTCTTCGATTCCGTTTTCGCTTGGGTTCGGGAAAGACGGCGAGAAGAACGGGTACGAATTGTGGGAGATGCCGGACGAATCGGAAGGATTTTCGGAGCTCGACCGCTGGATTCTCTCGGAACTGAACCAGCTGGTCAGGCGAACAACCGAAAACCTCGAAAACTGGCAGCTTCCGTACGCGGCCGGTTCCGTCGAGCAGTTTGTCGAGGACCTGTCGAACTGGTACGTCAGGCGGTCACGCCGCCGCTTCTGGAAGACAGAGGGCGACAAGGACAAGAACGCCGCCTATTCGACGCTCTACACGTGCCTAACGACCCTCTCACGCCTGCTTGCACCGTTCACGCCGTTCGTGGCCGACATCATGTACCGCAACCTTGTTGCCGATCGGGTTCCAGATGCACCCGACTCCGTTCACCTGACGTCGTGGCCGAAAGCGAACGACTCGCTTATTGACCAGGACGTAATGAACCGCACCCGGCTCGCGATTCGTCTGGCCTCGCTCGGCCGTTCGGCGCGGGCACAGTCACGCCTGAAAGTCCGGCAACCCCTTGCTGAGTTCGTCGCCGAAGTCCGCCACGACTGGGAACACTTCGCGCTGGCCGAGATCGAACCAATCCTGAAGGAAGAACTGAACGTAAAGCGCGTCCGTGATGCAGCCGATATGGGCGGGCTACTTGGGTTCGAGATCAAGCCGAACCTGCGGCTGCTCGGACCAAAATACGGCAGGCAGATGGGTGAAATCCGCTCGGCGATCGCGGCGGCCGATCCCAACGAGATTGCCCGCGCCGCGGAAGCTGGCGAAACGATCACGGTCGGCAAGTTTGAACTTGCTCCGGACGAAGTGCTGGTTGAACGCGTGGCCCTCGAAAACTACGCCGTGGCAACCGACGCCGGTTACGCAGGTGCAGTGCTGACAGTTGTTTCAGACGAACTGAAAGCGGAAGGCACGGCACGGGAAGTAGTGCGCGTCATCCAGAACCTGCGCAAGTCGTCGGGACTCGAGATATCCGACCGCATCAACCTGTGGATTTTTTGCTCAGGAGTGGTGACAACATCGCTCGAAGCGCACTCCGATTACATTGCCGGAGAGACTCTGGCCAACAGCATCGAGATCGGTGCGGTCCTCAGCGACGACGCGATGGCTGTGGCTGCCACCGAAACGCTCAAACTCGACGACGATACAACAGTAACGGTAGCCCTCGAAAAAGCGTAGATACTGACAGCGTCACCCCACCCCAGATCCCTCCACAGGGGTTGGGAAATCGGTTAGTGCCCTGTATCGACATAGGTGTGTGATCGGCGCGTGCCCCTGGAAAGTCGGCATCAACGGCTCATCGAACACCGCCGCGAGCTATCGACCCGCATGCGCTACCACCCCGACCCTGCTAGAGTCCCCGCCACGACCACCGGAACCAGCAACAGGAAACCAGCACCGTGCAACGCGTCTACATCACACTCGAGGGCGACGACAAGATCGCCATCTACAACCTCGACTCCACCTCCGGGGACCTCACCCACCAGGAAGATGTCGAAGTACCCGGCGGCCCGGCTCCCTTCAGCGTTTCGCCTGACAGCCGCCATGCATACACGGGCCTGCGTGCCACCAACACGATGGCCAGTTTCGCCATCGATGAATCGACCGGGTCGCTCACCCCGACCGGCACAGTCGATCTCGAATCCGACCCCTGCTACGTATCCGTCGACGCCACCGGTCGCCACCTCCTGTCCGCCTACTACAGCGCGGGCCACATCGCCGTTCATCCCATCGGTTCGGACGGCGCGCTCGGTGACCCTGCGACCGAATGGATAGGCACGCGCCACAAGGCCCACTGCGCCCACACCGACCCGTCGAACAGCTTCACGTTCCTTCCTCACGTTGGCGAATCGAATGCGATCTACCAGTACCGGTTCGATGCCAATACCGGTTCGCTCACCCCAAACGACCCTGCAGTGATCGAGGCTCCTGAAGGCGATGGTCCCCGCCACTACGCTTACCACCCCCACGCCAGCTTCGTCTATTTCGATAACGAGCAGGGCTGCAGCGTGACCGCGTATCGCGTCGACCCGGACGCCGGCACCCTGTCGCCGTTCCAGACTGTCCCGACACTCCCGGAAGGCTGGCCAGGCGAGAACTCGTGCGCACAACTGCACATGACGCCTTCTGGCGATTTCCTCTACGCCACCAACCGCGGCCACAACAGCATCGCCATGTTCGCAGTCGATCCTGCATCAGGCCGGCTAACCGCGCTCGGTCAGCAGGCCACGGTCGGCACGCCGAGGGCGTTTGGCATCGACCCCGCTGGTAGGTTCATGCTCGTAGGCGGGCTCGACAACGGCGATCTCGCAACCTATCGGATAGACGAAGGCTCGGGTCGCCTCACCCACATCGCCACCCAGAGTGTCGGCGACCAGCCGATGTGGATTCACATTACCGACCCGGTTGACTGATCGTCCGATCTGGCATGAACGGGTAGTCATTTCCTGTTAGCGAACTGCGCGCCAGGCAACATAGGGGCGTGTCATCATGTGGCATGCCTGAATCAGCCCCGGGACCAGACACCCCGGACTCGTCGGCTCGGAAAAGCCTGTGGCGGAACCCGGACTTCCTGAGATTCTGGACCGCCCAGTCGACGTCGAAACTCGGGCGGATGATGATGGTACTGCCGCTGGTTGCGATTATTGCGTTGGACGCGCGGCCCTATCAGATGGCGTTTATCGGCGGCGCCAGCGCCGCATCCGGATTGGCGTTCGGACTCATCGCCGGACCCTGGGTGGACCGTACTAGACGCCGAATGGTACTGGTTGTGACTGACCTGGGCCAGGCCCTGTCGATCGCCAGCATTGCGGTCGCCTACTTCGCGTTTGAACTTCGCATCGAGCATCTTTATGTCGTCGCGTTTATCAACGGGTCGCTCGGAATATTCAACGAGGTGGCGAGCCGGGCGTACTTACCGAGCCTTGTATATCGCGATCGCCTTTTGGAGGCCAACTCCAGGATGGCCGCGTCCGACTCAGTGGTGGAGCAGATCGGCTTCAGCGTCGGAGGTTTCATCGCACAGCTTGCGTCGGCTATCAGCGCCAGCGTTGTCCAGGCCGTCACATTCGCAGTTTCAGGGTTGTTGATACTGGCCATTCGTAAGCCCGAGCCGCAACCAGTTACGAGTGTGAAGACCAATATTCGGCGAGAACTCGTCGAGGGTTACCGATACATTTCGAGTAACCAAATTCTTTTGCTGATGACGGTCAGCGGTACTCTGCTCGGTGCTGCAAACGGGATCATCGGCGGCATGATCGTGCTGTTTGCCATTACGGAAATAGGTTTTCTACCGGGCCCGCTCGGGATAATTTTCGGAATCGGCGGTGTCAGTTCGCTTGTCGGAGCGCTTTACGCAACCCGCGTGACCAGCAGGTTGGGAGTCGGACGTACGATGGCACTGGGCCTGTTTTCCTACGGAGTCGTGGGGATCTTGATTCCACTTGCCCCTACTCAGATATGGATCGCCACGGTGTTTTTTGTTCTCCCGCAAATCTTCGGTGACGGGTTCTGGATCATGCACGATATAAACAAGGTCAGTCTGCAGCAATCTATCGTTCCTGAGAACCTGAGAGGTAGAGTCATTGCCGCGATGAAGGTGTCAGAAAATCTGGCTGCACTGATCGGAGTTTCCGTTGCCGGCATGGTCGCCGAGATTGCCGGACTGCGAGCCGCACTTGCGACGGGTTCAGCGATCTGGTTGATCGCAGGATTTGTGCTCTTACACCCGGCCATAAGGAATCTGCGGGAAATACCCGAAGAAATTCCAGAACCTGCCGATACATGATTTTGAGCACCAGCAAGAGCGCCGCTCTACGCTTCCGGCTCCACGTCGTCTTCGTAGCGCATTGCTCCGGGAGCAGGAGGAGGAGTGGGCTCGGAAGCGCCGGCCGGTACAGGGTTCGGCATTCCCGGCAGCGATGAGGTACCGCGGATGCGTTCGAGGCTGCGCGACAGCGAACGGTTTCGCTTTTTCTGCTCGGTCTCGGCCAGGAAGAAGGCGTATCGGGATGTCAGCATTGCCCCGATGAGCAGAATGATCGCCGATACGTAGACGAAGATCATCAGCGTGATGATGATGCTCACACCACCGTAAATCGAGGTGGCGACGCCGCTCACGTTTCGAATGTAGTAGATGAAAATCGCCTTCGAAATCTCGAATGCTGCGGCACCTGCCAGGGCGGTGGGCCAGACCTCGCGGAAGCGCAGTCGCGTATTCGGCAACCACCAGTACAGGGTCAGGAACACCGTGAATGTCAGGAGCAGCGGTACGAATATCGCGAACCGCTGCCACAGCACGGGGTCGCTTAGCGGGGCGTCCGGCAGCCAGATCGCGGACAGGTCCTGGAAAACCGTGATCAGACCGGTTGTAAACACCGAGGCGAAAAGCAAGGTAGCCGCACCAAACATCAGCGCTATGTCCATCAGTCGTTCGGTCAGGAAGGGTCGCGGCTTGCTGATGCCCCAGATGACGTTGATGCTCTTGCGAATTGCACTGAACACCTGTTGAGAAACCCAGAATAACCCGATGATGGCGACCACTCCACCGGCAGTACGACCACGCTCAAGGCTCTCGAAGAAATTGCCAAGGAATTCATCGTCGGCCTCCGCAAGGACCGGAATTTGCATTCGCAGGCCATCGAGCAACTTATCTTCAAACCCCTGGATACCCAGTACCAGGGAGAAAACGGCGATTATCGCCAGTGAGAGGGGGAACAGCGAGAAAAACGCGTAGAACGCGATGGCCGCCGACATGTACGGCCCGTTCTTGCCAAGGAATTCGTTGAAGTTGCTGGCAAAGAACCTGATCGAAACTGAGATTACGCGGAACATCTGACCAGCTATTGTGCCCAATACGGACCGATTGGTGCAAACGAAGCCCGGAACAGAATTCACCAGAACCGGGGTGGGTTGACCCGGATCGCCGTAATCTCGAATTCAATTCAGGATGACGCTGGTTCTGCAGTGCAGTGTGATGGTGCCGCAGCGGCCCGCTGGCTACCGCGCCGTTCGCCCGGACTAGTCCAGCTCGCCCGCACGGAACGCAGCGATGTATTTCATCGCGTATTCGTCGTTGCCCTTTAGTAAATCCATTGCCAGTTTGATGGGCTTCGATTCGAGATCGATATTCATCGCCTGCTCTGCAGAAGTTATGATCGGGTCGACAATTCCGGCATCGGCTCCAGCCTCGATCGCAAGGTGCAGAAACGCGTCGTTCACGATTTTTCGTTTCGGAATGCCGAACGATACGTTGCTCATGCCCCCCGCGATATGAATTTCGTTGCCGAAATCCGCCCTGATCCGCTCGATCGCCTCGAAAACATGGTTTCCGTAGTTTGAATCGACCGCAATCGGAAACATCAGCGGGTCGACGAATATGTCATCTTTCGCCATGCCCCTGGTAAGGGCCATTTCGAGAATGCGCCCCACGTTTTCCACCCGTTCACTCGCATCGGCGGGCATTCCGACCTCGTTCGCCGCCATTACAACGGCACGCGCATTGTGCTCCAGTGCGAGGTCAATCGTGTCGGGGCGCTCGAGCGCTATCGAGTTGAGCACGGGCCTGCCCTGGGTCCCACCGTATGCTGCCAATCCAACCTCGATGATCTCAGGGTTAGATGAATCGACACTCGGCGGCACCGTGGATACCGACTCTACGAACTTGATCAGCCACTCCATCGACTGTTTTTGCTCGGGCAGCCTGTACGAAGACTCATCGACGTTCAGGTCGAGGTACTGCGCACCCGCCTTTATCTGTCGGTCCACCTCGTACTGGATGTAGGCCTTTCCCTCGGCCGACTCGTCTGCATCGCCATTCAGGCCCTTCCACATGGCGATCATAAAGTGCTTCAGCATGCCCTGTTCATACGGCTGCGTTTTCGTGAAATGCTCCGGGACGTGCACGTATTTGCGGTCGCCATTGAGCCGGTATTTGATGGCCTCGGACCCGTCATCGAAGACATGCCCCCTGACACCCCCGCGCTTTACAACCCGCGTCGCATGGATATTTTCGCCGAGGACGATGAATTGATCGGGACTGTCGATAACTCTTGGCATGTCGGGTCACTCACGGCTGCGGGATGTTCTGATTTCACAGCTGTTGATTATGGGATCAAGGTTATCGGTTATGCCCCACCGCGGCGGTCGGCGGGGTTCGGTTTTCCGTGATGATCTAGTAGCAGGAATGTGTTGGCCCAGGCCGACGTGTTGCGGAGCGACCCATCGCGGAACACAACCGGCCGCTCCAGCATCTTCTCCTCTTCGCCAAATGGCTTCAGGCGGTCGTACGCACGCAGCCAGATGCATTCCTTGTCCAGTACTTCGCACATACCGGCCTTCGTCCCGCCGCAGGGCCCATTGCGCTGATTTTTTACGCACTCCGATTCCGGGCACAGGTAAGCGATGTCCGGCAGCGAGCAATCGCCACAGTCCTTGCAGTGATAGACCGGGACCTTGCTCGCCTGCTCAAGGACATGAGCCGCACCGGTCAACTTTTTGCTCTTTTCCACCTGACTGTAGATCGCCCTGCCAGCCTTGAACCCCAGTGTGCCTTCTTTGAACACCCGGTCGTGAACGAATTTGCCGAGCCGATACTGCAGCGGCACCGTAACTCGGGCCTTGGCCCGCGCCAGCTTCGACCTGGATTTGGAGGCAAGATACTCCTTGTTCACCTGGTCTGAAGAAAGGCCCTGGTTGTC
>Ga0208879_1004235_pt1 | contig 11275 bp, 5 predicted proteins | sample Knorr_S15_td_Bot_FD_185605 | JGI IMG/M metagenome (GOLD analysis project Ga0208879, IMG submission 185605) | Marine microbial communities from Southern Atlantic Ocean transect - Knorr_S15_td_Bottom_ad_5009_LV_A (SPAdes) (version 2) | ecosystem: Environmental > Aquatic > Marine > Oceanic | place...
GTCAGATCACGTGTCTGATACAAATGTGAATTGAGGTGTTGTAGGCGTGAAATTTATTTCGCGCGAGGGTGTTTTTTTGTGTGGTGGTTGAGACGCGCCAAGCAAACGTGACGCCTACGGTGTAGGAGGCGTTTTAACGCCGAACAGCTTTATTTTATTCACGGCTAAAGCCGCTCCCACGTTTTTTGATGTAGGCGTGAAATTTATTTCGCGCGTTATCTTTTTATATTGCGCGATGTAAAATCGCGCTTACAACCTTACCGCTGACAACTAGGTATTTTTAACTTTCCTGCTCAGCTTCTTGCTGTGCTAATTTTTCGCGATCTGTCTTTGAGATGTATGCCGGCTTATTGCTTTTATGCAACTTGGCATTGGCGCGCTTATCTTTTTGCTTAAGTTTAGTGAAGATCTTTTTTCTGCGGTTCATGAGTCTAACAAACGAATTAATAGGGTGAGTGGCTATTGTACCTTGTTGGTATTTTTAAGCGATCTATTTTGCTTGAATTAGAGATGTTATGTCGGCGTTATAAGCGTTACAATCAAGGCGACTTTCTAAAAACCTTCTTAAACTCTGGAGCTTATCTTGAAACATTCATTACTTGCTGCATTTTTATTAAGTGCTTTCTCTAGTCAGGCAGCTGTGTCTGAGCAAAGTGAAAAGCTGGCTAACTACGCGGTAGAGCAATATCAACAAGCGCAAATTCATACCTTAGAGAATTTAGTTTCGTATCCAACGGTAAATAAAGAAGGTCTAGCGACTCCTGATAACCCAGATTTCATTGGCTTTAAGTCGTTCTTAAAAATGAAAGCGGCGCAGTTTGGTTTTGATTATCAAGATTTAGGCTACACAGTGTTAATTGGCATGGGTAACCAAGCTGACAAAGTAACCATAGTAACCCATGGTGATGTGCAACCTGCAGATGCTAGTAAATGGCAGCAAAGTCCATTTGAAATGGATAAAACCTCTGAGCCAGGAAAGCTAATTGCACGTGGTACAGAAGATGATAAAGGTGCAATTGCGACTGCACTGCATGCAATGAAGGCGATTAAAGATAACGGTATTACTTTAAATAACCGTATTGAATTAATGGTTTACCTTGCAGAAGAGTCTGACTGGGCACCACTCGAAGAGTTCATGAAAACCTATCAGCAACCTAAATATGCTGTCACTATTGATGCTTCATACCCTGTGGTTGTTGCAGAAAAAGGCTGGAGCTTAATTGCGCCGACTTTCTCTGCGACCTCAGCACAAACAGGCTTATATGTTAGTGGCTTAAAAGGCGGCGCCTTTGTTAGCCAAATCCCTGAAGATGCCAGCGTGTTAGTACATAACGCTGATGCGGCAACTGTGGCTAAATTACACGACAATGTCGCTCAGCTTAAAAACGTCAAAGTGGCGATGACAGAGCAAGACAATAGCTTGTTAGTCCAAGTGAAGGGGATTTCAGCGCATTCATCTGAGCCAGAAGCGGGTGAAAATGCCATTGCGCACCTTGCAGAAATCTTTAAAGGTATTGATCTTGAGAACAATAGCGATGGCCAAGCAATTAAGTTTATCAATCAGCTAATTGGTTACAAGCATGATTTTATGGGCCCGATGACTGTATCGCCAACCTTATTAAGCCGCGACGGTAACGACATTAAACTGTCGATTAATATGCGTCGTCCGGTAGGTAAACAAGAAGCTGTGCTTAAGCAGCAAATTAATGAAGCGCTTAGCGCTTGGCAAACCACTAATAATGTCACTTTAAAAGACACTAAAGTGGTAATTGGTACGCCAATGCTGTTAGATGGTGCGCCTCATGCAGAAGCATTACTCGATATCTTTAAGCACTTTACTGGCGATAAAGACGCGGGCTTTGTGTCAATTGGTGGTGGCACAAATGCTAAACTATTTGATAATGCGGTGTCATTCGGTCCATCAATGCCAGGTAAAAAGTACACAGGCCACTCAGAGCATGAGTTTATTACTGAAGAGCAGTTAGCACTGAACTTAAAAATGTACACTGCAATGATGATGAAGCTAGGTAATATGTAATTCTATAAACTGAAAACGCCGCTTTATAGCGGCGTTTTTTTAAACTGGTGACTCATTCCTATTTAGAATTGGGCAACAAACTTAAGGTTATAAAGTTCAGCTGAGCCGCTTTCAGTGTAATTAGCGGTTAAATAATATTTATCATTAATAAAGTACTTACCTTGTAAAACGAGTTCAGAATCATCCAACCCTGCACCTATGGCATAGTGTTCGCCAAAGTAATAGCTGATCATGGCATTGCTTGCTGATTCATAAAGGCTGTCTTGGTGGCCAACATCGACGGTAATGTAATGGCTGCCGCTTAAATGATTAAAGTATCTGGCAGAGACATTCCAAACGTCGAGTTCATCATCTGTTTCTGCGCTAAAACCAAGGTAATCCTTATCGTTGATTTGGAGGTTATACTGCGCTTTCAAGCGGAAATAATCATCACCATATTCACGCACATCTCTATTTACAGAGACTTTTAAGGCATCGGCAAATAAGTAGCCTACTCCTAAGGTATAGTCATCAGTATCATCAACATCGTAAATTTCACCTGTAACAAACCAGTTTTTATAAAATCCTTCACCAAACATACCGAGATAATCAGTGTAATCGCTATTAAAGTAATTCACTCGAATGTTTGAATCTGTATCTAGGTAGCCATAATCATCAAGTACCCCAGAGCTTTGCTGCTCCTCAAAGTAGTAATGGCTCACTAATTGGTAAGCATTAAAACTATATCTGTGATTCTCTATGTGCGTATAGTCGATACTATTGAACCATTGTTTACTCACCTGTTGTTCTGTTGCGATAGAGCAGTTTGAATAAGCAAGTGTTGCCAGAGCAATAGGGGCTAGTTGTTTAAACATACATATCCTTGTTGTATTTGGTTTTGTTTCATAAAGATAATACAACAAGCAGCTACTTACATTGTAATAAAGTGTTGTGGGTCTGTTAGTTTGTGAAAAGGCCAAGCAGCGCTTGGCCTATAAAGCTTAATTAAGCGTTGTGGTGAGTGATATTTCGGCATTCATCAGTTTAGAAATAGGGCAGCCTTGTTTAGTTTGTTCACAAAGTTGCTCAAATTTTTCGCCCGAAATTTCTTTTATCTTTGCGCTGACATCAAGTGCAATGTGGCTCACTTCGAAGCCGTCGTCAACCTCATCAAGGCTCACTGTTGCTTTGGTAGTTATGTCGTCAGCGACAAAGCCAGCTTCTGTTAGTGCCAGCGATAGCGCCATGCTAAAACAGCTACTGTGTGCCGCTGCAACCAGTTCTTCAGGGTTAGTGCCCGGCTTATCTTCAAAGCGAGTGTTAAAGCCAAATGGCTGTTTCTCAAGCGCGCCACTTTGACTAGAAATATAGCCTTTGCCAGATTTAATATCACCAGACCAACTCGTATGTGCAGATTTTTTAATCGTCATCGTCATCTCCTTTGTAAATTTTTTCGACAACCGTGAAAGGCTTTCAGGGTTTTGTGCCGAAAACTGTGAGTTAACGATATAAGTGCAACTTAAACGCCAATCTGTATGAAAAAGCTTAATAGTTGCTGAATTTTGTTGTATATATAAATGAAACTTGAATAGGTGAAGTCAATTCAGTGATAATTATTTACCTATTTAAGGGTCTTGATTGGCGCTAAATAATTATAAAAATGGAATGCAGTAATATGGAATTTTTGAACCTCGCTTTTAGTTTTCCTTCGGTTATTTTATCCGCTCTACTTTTTGTTGTAGTTATATTTTGGGCTATCACACTGCTCGGATTCGCAGATATTGATATGTTTGAGTCCGATGTCGATAGTGATGTATCACAAGCAAGTTCAGGAAGCATTTGGCATACATTAGGATTTGGTGATGCACCACTTACTGTATCGGCAAGTGTGTTGGTGATGACCAGCTGGTTAATTACCATTTATGCACACAAGTTTTTTGCAAGTGTACTTGGCAATGGCATTGTTTTTTATGTGCTTGGCGGTTTGTTGTTACTTATTAGCCTTTTGGTCGCTATCCCTATTTCTGCCCTTTTATTACGCCCATTAAGACGCTTTTTTGCGAGTAAAAGTGCATCACAAAGTTCAGATCTACTCGGCTTAGAATGTGTTGTTGCCACAGGTAAAGTGACTGACTCATTTGGTCAAGCGCGCGTTAAGTACCAAGGTACAGAGCAATTGATTGAAGTTCGTGCAGAAAATAATGAGCAATTCTCTTCTGGTGACACTGCCGTGTTGCTTGAGCACATCAAAGATAAACACTGTTACATCATTACCGCAAAGCCTTGGTGATCCTAGGCTTTAAGAAGTAATAAAAAATAAAATCGATAATCACGTTAGGACATAACATGGAATATTTAGATAACTTAATACCAATATTGGTTTTTGTGGGGATAGCGATCGTCGTTATTTTCGCAATTCTATTAATCATCGGTAAGTTCTACCGAAAAGTAGAGCAAGGTCAAGCGCTTATTATCAATAAAATGAAGAACGAGCCCGATGTAACTACAACCGGTGGCATCGTTTTTCCAGTCATCCATAAAATGGAAGTAATGGACATTTCGACTAAGCGTATGGTTCTTGAGCGTAAAGATAAAGGCGGCTTAATCTGTAAAGATAACATTCGTGCTGATATCGCGATTACGTTTTATATTCGTGTAAATGAAAACAAAGAAGATATTTTACGTGTAGCTAAGCAAGTGGGGTGTGCAAGGGCATCTGAGCATGAAACATTGCAAGAGTTATTTGAAGCGAAATTTTCAGAAGCGCTTAAAACAGTGGGCAAACGAATGGATTTCGTTGAGCTTTTCACTCACCGAAATGAGTTTCGCGATAATATCAAAGAAGTCATTGGCCAAGATTTATCAGGGTATACCCTTGAAGATGTGGCTATCGACTACTTAGAACAAACCTCAATAGAAAAGCTTGATCCTCAAAACATTCTCGATGCAGAAGGTATTCGCCGTATCACTGAGATGACTGCAATACAAAATGTTTCGACCAACCAATTGAAATGTGATGAACGTGCAAAAATTGAAGTTCAGAATCAAGAAGCAACTGAAAAATCTTTAGAGATTGAACGTCAACGTGAAGATGCCGTTGCTCGTCAAAGACGCGAAATTGAAACCGTTAAAGCTCGTGAAGAGTCAGAAGCTGAAAAAGTTCGTCAAGAAGAACGCTTAAAAGCAGAACAAGCACGTTTACTAACCGATGAAGCAATTGGTATCAGCGAACAAAACAAACAGCGTGAGCTTGATATTGCAGAGCAAAATCGTCTTCGTGTGCTTGCTATTGAAGAAGAAAAAGTTTCACGAGCTCGTGAAATCGAGGTTATTGAGCGCGAACGAGAGACTGAAATCTTACGGATCAACAAAGAAAAAGCACTGGAAGTCGAGCGCAAAGAAATTGCCGATGTTATTCGTGACCGTGTGATTGTTGAAAAGTCAGTTGCTGAAGAAGAAGAGCGTATTAAAGACGTTAAAGTGCTTGCCGATGCGGAGCGTTCAAAAGAAGCCATCATAATTCGTGCGAAAGCAGAAGCCGAAGAAGCCTTGGTGAAAGATATTGAAGCAGCAAAAGCGCAGGAGCAAGCGGCTGAGTTTAAAGCAAAAGAGCTAGAAACAATGGCCAATGCAGAGCTTCGTATTGCGAATCAACAAGCCGAGTCGAAGAAAATTCTCGCTCAAGCCCAGCAAGTTGAAGCTGCTGCGAAAGGGCTTGCTGAAGCTGATGTTATAAAAGCAAAAGCTGAAGCGAATGCACTGCAAGGTGAGGCAGACGCTAAAGTTCTTCGTCAAAAACTTGAAGCTGAAGCACAGGGTAACCGTGAAGTTGGCTTAGCACAGGCACAGGTTCAAAGTGCAATGGCTGAGGCTAATGAGAAGCAAGGTGAAGTTGAAGCAATTAACCTTGAACGTAAGATGCAAGCAGAAGCGAAAGGTCTTGAAGAGAAACTACAAGCACTTAATTCGATGAATCAAGATGCACGTGATTATGAGAGCTTCACATTACAGCTAAATCAACAAAAAGAATTAGTGTTAGCAAAACTATCAGCAAGCAAAGACATCGCAGAGCACCAAGCTCATGTAATGGCTAAAGCGTTAGGTGATGCTGATATTAATATCATGGGTGGTGATGGACAGTTCTTTAATCAGTTCATGAGTGCGATAAGTTTAGGTAAATCAATCGATGGTATCGTTGATGAAAGCAAAACGGTACAAACCATCTTTAAAGATCATTTAAATGGTGACCGCAATTTAATTGAAGATTTAAAAGGGGTGTTAGCGGGTGCAAATGGTTCGGCAGAAACACTAAAGAACTACAACATGAGTAAATTGCTTAAACAATTGAGCAATACAACAGCTGCTGAAAAAAGTCAGCTATTAAGCATGTTAGGTAATTTAGGCACCAAAGCAGAACTCGAGTCTAAAGACTAGCCCATTTTAGCCGTAGCATGCATTTGCTGCGGCTAACTTATTTTAAATATCAGGACTGATTGCATGACGGATCAAACACAACAAGCATTAGAGCAGGGCTCGTACGATTTAATTAAACGCCGTTTAAATAATTTTGGTAGTAGCTTAAAAACACAAGTCGATAACGTTAATAAACAACGAATTGTGGAGTTTGGTAGCACCGAGTTACAAGTTAAAGGGCGGGTAAGAGTTCGTACCGAACAAAACTGTACACCACGCGATATTGCGATTGTTGGCGATAAAGTCATTTTTGCTTACAACGTTTCACTTGGTCTGAAAAAAGAAACGTCTATCAGTGATGTCTTCAGTGTTCATAAGTTAATTGAGCAAGATGAACATTATGAAGTTGAACCTTATCCTGAGCAAACTCGCTTTTTAACGGATAAGCGATTTATTCGCGATTTTGAGGAACTCTATACTTATTACAAGCAAACAAGTCTTCAGCATCTTTACCAGCAGAATGGTAAGTTGTTTGCACTATTCCAAATTGGTGACAAGTTAACGGATGTAAGAGTATTTCGCTGGGAAATTCACCCAGATAACACAATTAATTACATCGATAACCGCGGCGAACGAGATATACAAAATGCCCATGACTACGATTTTGAATGGTTAAAAACAGACCGAAGTCATCACGTTGAAGGACGACACGCCCACGTTAATATCAATGATCAAGTATTCGTAGAAACGCTAGGTGGCACATTAACCATCAAAGTTGAAAACAGTACGGATACGGGAGAAGGCATCTACTTTGAGCCCGTTGATGATAAAAATCAGTCACTCGCTGATAGTGATATTGAATACGCGCAAGTCGGTGAGCTAATTTTATTAAAGATACTTCCGTATCGTGAAAAGCAATGGCGATACTTTATTTTTAACACGCGCACTCAGCAAGTGATAAGACAAGATGCAATTGGTAGTGCCTGCGTTAGTTTACCTGAAGATCATGGCATTATCTTTCCTGGCGGTTATTACTTACAGTCAGGCCAAGCTCGTTCATTTGAAGAGCAAATTAAGGACTTAGATTTTCATCGTCAAGTTAAAGCGCCCAATGGTGAAGACGTTTTATATGTGTTTTATGAACCAAGCGAAGGGCGCTATGCGCTATTTGCCTATAACATTATTGAGAAAAACCTACAAAATCCAATCTACTGTCACGGCTATGGTATCTATGGTAACGGTTTAACACTAACTTTTAAGGCTGATAAAGACGAAGCCGAACGTGTTCATCCAATTCAAATTTGGCAAAGTCCTTTTGTTTCATCGGAATTTGCAGCAAATGCACCGCCTGCAACCAGCTTATTCGGCAAAATAGGTAACCCAGAATTAGTTCGAGGTATTTCTGATTTATACAGTGTCTGTAAGTCTATAAACGAGCAGAATCCTAATGTTTATCATTATGAGGATCTTATTGCATTAAGCCGCAATATCTTCGACCGCTACCATTGGTTGAATGAAACTGATTTTGCTGATATTTCAGCTTCTTTACATTCAATTTTTGAAACGGCTGAACAAGTTTTAGACGAATTTGAAAAAGTGACTGAAATTCAAAATAAGGCCAAGCAAGCCTTAGTTGAAATTAATTCGCAATTTACAGAAGTAAGCCGTGAAATTAGGCCCGATAGTTTCAAGTTAGCACCTGAATTTGTCCAAGGTATTGATGCGCTTAAGGTTCTAAAGGGACAAATAATCAGCCTTGAAGATGTTAAATACATTGATGTTGAGGCGTTGTCTCAGCTACAGCAGCAAACGGATGAAAAGCTAGAACAGCTAAGCCAAGCAACTGCTGAATTTTTACAAAAAGATACGGCTCTTGAGCCTTACCATAAAACACTGGCTGAACTTGAAGCGTTAAGTAATAAAAGTGAGAGTGTTACAGAGTTAAAATCGTATGTTGAGCAATTAGATACTCAAAGTAGCGAACTTGATTTACTTAACCACACCATGCTTGATCTTGATATCGCTGATAGTCGCGTTCGTACACAAATACTTGAAGATATCAGTGCGGTATATGCGCTAGTTAACCGTGCAAAAGCAAGTATTGAAATTCGCCAGAAGAGTTTGGGAAGTGTGGAAGCTAAGGCTGAGTTTGCGGCTCGATTTAAATTGTTCTCACAAAGCATAACGAATGCCCTAAACAATGCGAAAACGCCAGATGCGTGTGATGAACAGCTTTCTCGTTTGCTTATCCAGCTTGAAGAATTGGAATCACAATTTAGTGACTTTGATGAGTACCTTGCGGAAATTATTGCTAAGCGAGACGATGTCTACGAAAGCTTTGAGGCCCACAAGCAAAGCCTTATTGATGCAAGACAGCGACGGGCACTAAATTTAGCCAATGCGGCTGAGCGGATTTTACAAGGTGTGAATCGCCGTGCGCTGAGCTTTTCTGAGTTAGATAAACTGAATACTTATTTTGCATCAGATCCTATGATCAGCAAACTAAGAGCGTTGTGTAATGAGCTTAAAGACATTGGTGATGAAGTTCGTGCTGATGATATTCAAGCAAAACTTAAAGCGAGTAAAGATCAAGGGATACGTGCACTGCGCGATAAACAAGATATTTACAGTGACGGTGGTAGCACAGTAAGTATTGGTAAGCATGCATTTAGTGTTAATAAACAACAGTTAGATTTAACCTTGTTGCCCCGTGATGAGCAGCTGATGCTGCACTTAACTGGGACTGACTATTTTGAACCAATTAGTGATGAGCAATCACTTAACGTTTTAGCTAAAACACAGCACCTGTGGCAGCAAACGCTCGTATCTGAAAGTGATCTTGTCTATCGAGGTGAATACCTTGCTGCGCAAATGATTCTAGCCTGTGAAAACGCTGAACATCCATTGAGTTTTGATGAGCTTCAACAAGCTGAACAAAATGGCTCTTTACTTAAACTGATACAAAAGTTTGCTGAGCCTCGTTATCAAGAAGGTTATGAAAAAGGTATTCATGACCACGACGCGCATGCAATTATTAAATCACTTTTGCAGCAAAAAACATCCCTCGATTTACTTATCTATCCGGCTAGCTGTCGGGTGATGGCGCAACTATTTTGTGCGCAGTTATCAACACAGGATGTAAATACTTTTTACCATCAAGCAAGTAATGCAATGCTGATGGAGAAGCATTTTAATGCGGGACATTTTGCTGAAACCTTGATGATGCAAATAAGCCAACTTATCGATGCATTTAGTCAACAAATGTTAGGCTTTTGCCAACAATTAACGGATTTCTCATGTGAACTAAGTGCTGAGTATTTAGTTAAGCAATTAGGGCAACAACAAAGCGCAGAGCAGCTTCAATTTGTACTAACGCAGCAAGCTTTAAACTTAGCTAAACAGTTTGCAAGTGATGCAAAAGCGAAGGGGTACTTTGCCGATTTAAATCAAGCATCTGAGAATGTTAGTAATCTAAATGACCGTGCGCAGTTATTTTTTAGCTGGATAAGTGCTTATTGCCAACATCAACCGAGTATGCCATTGGCTGTGCAGTTAGAAGCCGCTAACTATTTACACTTAAGTGATAATACGCCAATCAAGCACAGGGTTTTGGATATTCAGGTTAATACAGCTGTTACGGATTTAATGGGACAACATAAGCGTGTTGTTGAGCAAGCAATGGACGTTAATTATGCGGAGTTTTATGCACGAACTCGGCACTATATAACCAGCCAAGTTCCAGCATTTGAACAGTATCACCAGTTGAGAAATACTATTTTAAATCAGCAAAAAGAGCGTCTTCAGCTAGACGAGTTTAAAGCTCGTCCATTAAGCTCATTTGTTCGAAATCAACTGATCAATAAAGTGTACTTTCCAATTATTGGCGATAATTTAGCGAAGCAAATTGGCTCCGCAGGTAAAGATAAGCGTAGTGATTTAATGGGGATGCTATTACTCATTTCGCCGCCAGGATATGGTAAAACAACCCTGATTGAATATGTTGCGAACCGTCTTGGCTTGACGTTTGTAAAAGTGAATTGCCCATCAATTGGACACGATCAAGTATCGCTCGATCCTGCCCAAGCTATAAATGCAACCGCTGAAAAAGAAATAGCAAAAATCAATCAAAGCTTTGAAATGGGTAATAACGTCATGCTTTATCTTGATGATATTCAGCATACAAACCCTGAGTTTTTACAAAAGTTTATTTCGTTATGTGATGGTTCACGTCGAATTGATGGTGTTTGGAATGGAAAAAGTAAAACCTATGATTTAAGAGGTAAAAAGTTTGCTGTTGTGATGGCAGGTAACCCATATACAGAATCAGGTGAAAGCTTCAAAATTCCAGATATGTTAGCTAACCGTGCTGATATTTATAACTTAGGCGACACGCTAGCAGGTTGCGAGCAAGAGTTTGCCATGAGTTTTATTGAGAATGCGTTAACATCGAATGCCGTTCTTGCTCCGTTAGCAAATCGTAATATGGACGATTTGTATAAGTTGGTTCGTATCTGCCAAGGTGAAGACATAGCTTTAAATGAACTTGAGTACGGCTATTCACAAGCTGAAGCGAATGAAATAAAGGCCGTATTAACTCGCTTGATGACCGTTCGCGACACCGTATTGAAAGTGAATGCTCAGTACATCGCTTCGGCTGCACAAGACAATAACTACCGTACAGAACCGCCATTTAAACTACAGGGTAGTTATCGGAACATGAATAAAATGGCTGAAAAAGTCGTTGCAGCCATGAATGAAGAAGAGCTTGAGAATCTGATCCGAGATCATTACCGTGGTGAAGCTCAGACCTTAAGTAAGGGCTCTGAGGAGAACCTGCTTAAATTA
>Ga0208879_1004236_pt1 | contig 11274 bp, 10 predicted proteins | sample Knorr_S15_td_Bot_FD_185605 | JGI IMG/M metagenome (GOLD analysis project Ga0208879, IMG submission 185605) | Marine microbial communities from Southern Atlantic Ocean transect - Knorr_S15_td_Bottom_ad_5009_LV_A (SPAdes) (version 2) | ecosystem: Environmental > Aquatic > Marine > Oceanic | place...
ATTTTATATTTTTAATCGATTTTTTAGAAAAGGTAATACTGTAAGAAGATGGATGTGGGAAAATTTTTGGTTATTACTTGGTTCCCTTGTATTGTTATTGATCTTAATTTTCGGTATAGTTATTGCAATTTATGGCGGTGGTGTTAGTGGTGGGTAATAACAAAAAATCCCCACCAATAATGGCAGGGATTTTTAATAAACATCTAACGCAATGGGTTTACATCATTCCTGGCATACCGCCACCACCCATAGGAGGCATAGCTGGTTCGTTTTCAGGAATATCAGCAATTACGCATTCAGTTGTAAGCAACATTCCCGCCACTGATGCCGCATGCTCTTCTAAAGCAATACGAACTACTTTTACTGGGTCAATAACCCCTGCTTTGTAGAGGTTTTCGTATTTTTCTGTTTTGGCATTAAAACCAAAATCTTCTTTTCCCTCTTTTATTTTAGCAACCACTACCGAGCTTTCCACACCAGCATTTTCTACTATTTGTCTTAGTGGCTCTTCCACTGCTCTTTCAATAATGCTGATACCTGTTTTCTCATCTTCATTTTCAGCTTTTACTTTAGAAAGCGAATCGGCAGCCCTTACAATAGCCACTCCACCACCTGGAACAATTCCTTCTTCCACAGCAGCTCTGGTTGCAGCTAATGCATCATCTACTCTGTCTTTCTTTTCTTTCATTTCAATTTCAGATGCAGCCCCAATGTACAACACCGCAACTCCACCAGCTAATTTGGCCAATCTTTCCTGTAGTTTTTCTCTATCATAGTCAGAAGTGGTGCTTTCAATTTGTGCTTTGATTTGGTTTACTCTTGCTTTAATATCCGATTTGTTTCCTGCTCCATTTATAATGGTTGTATTGTCCTTATCAATTATAATTTTTTCAGCTCCTCCCAACATTTCAATAGTAGTTGCATCCAATTTAAAACCTCTTTCTTCCGACACTACAGTTCCTGATGTAAGAATTGCGATATCTTCCAACATGGCTTTTCTTCTATCTCCAAAACCTGGCGCTTTAACGGCTGCTACTTTTAGGGACCCTCTTAGTTTGTTTACTACCAAAGTAGATAATGCTTCTCCATCCACATCTTCTGCAATAATTAAAAGTGGTCTTCCATCTTTTGCGGTTTGCTCCAATATTGGAAGTAAATCTTTCATTGCCGATATCTTTTTATCATAAATAAGGATATAAGGATTTTCCAGTTCGGTTTCCATTTTGTCGGCATCCGTAATAAAATAAGGAGAAAGATAACCTCTGTCAAACTGCATTCCTTCCACTACTTCCACAGTGGTTTCCGTTCCTTTTGCTTCCTCCACAGTAATAACACCCTCTGTTTTTACTTTTTTCATTGCTTCCGCAATAAGTTCACCAATGATGTTATCATTATTGGCAGAAATTGCCGCTACTTGCTGAATCTTCTCATAGCTATTTCCCACTTCTTTTGATTGTTTTTTAAGGTCAGCAACAATAGCCGCTACTGCTTTGTCAATCCCTCTCTTTAAATCCATTGGGTTCGCGCCAGCAGCTACATTTTTAAGTCCTGTACTAATTATTGCTTGTCCTAAAATCGTTGCGGTAGTAGTACCATCTCCTGCTAAATCTGCAGTTTTTGATGCTACTTCTTTTAGCATTTGTGCACCCATGTTTTCGATAGGGTCTGCCAGTTCAATTTCTTTTGCTACAGTTACACCATCTTTTGTAATGGAGGGTCCTCCAAATTTTTTGTCAATAATTACATTTCTTCCTTTTGGACCTAATGTAACTTTTACTGCATTTGCAAGGGCATCTGCCCCTCTTTTAAGAGCATCTCTTGCCTGTGTGTCAAATGTGATTTCTTTTGCCATTTCATTTATTTTTTAGTTTATTATTAATTATCCGATTATTGCAAGTATGTCCGATTCCTTCATGATAAGGTAGTCCTCTCCATCATATTTAAGTTCGGTTCCAGCATATTTTCCATACAATACTAAATCCCCTTTTTTTACAGTAATAGGATTGTCTTTTGTGCCTTTCCCTACAGCCACAATACTTCCTTTTTGTGGTTTTTCTTGTGCGGTATCAGGAATAATAATTCCAGAAGCTGTTTTGGTTTCTGCTGCAGATGGGTGCACAAGCACTCTATCTGCAAGAGGTGTAATTTTTGTTTTAGTCATTTTTTATTTTTTTAATTTAAAATTTAGTTCTGCAAACTATAACTGCATAAAGTGTACCAAACGAGACAATGTGTAAGTTTGTCAGTTTTATTAGTGTTACTGTGTAAGTTTGTCAGTTTTATTAGTGTTACTGTGTAAGTTTGTCAGTTTTATTAGTGTTAACTATTGCTCTTCCTGTATTGGAGTGCCGACAGGCAAGTTCGGTATTTGCTGTGGCACAAGCGACTGATCGATTTGCTCTTGCATTATTGATTCTGGCTCATCTGTGTTTGTTCTTGGAATAGCAAAGTTAGAAAGCAAGCTAAGCGAAATAAGTGCTATTGCCAATGTCCAAGTTGCTTTTTCCAAAAAGTCAGTGGTTTGTTTAGCGCCCATCATTTGGCTTGCCCCACCACCAAAAGTAGAAGAAAGTCCGCCTCCTTTTGGGTTTTGCACTAGCACAACTAACACCAGTAGAATACAGCAAATAATAATAAGGATTGCAAAAATTGTATACATTTTATTTTTCTTTTAAGTCGTAAATTAATTTTATTTGGTTTGCAAAGGAACCACTTTTTTGTGGATATTTCAAACTTAATTTCTCATAAGCTGCTATGGCCTTTTTGTAATGCCCCTGTTCTATATATACCCTTGCCAAAGTTTCGGTTACAATCTCCTGATTTTCTATTAAACTTTGCTCTGCCGATTTCGAAGGCGAGAAAAATTCTTCTCTTTTTGGCTTGTTGATCCTTGGCTCTTGCTCAATAAATTTGTTAATCAAATTTTCACTGCTTTGCTGTTTTCTGTCAATCTTTTTAACTTTTGTAAGTGCAAGCCACTCTGCAAAAGAATGGGTTTCATTTTCGGTGAATTCTAGTGGTTTGCCAATTTCCAATTCTTTTTCTGGGGTTGCTGTTTCTGGTTTTTGCTCTATCTTTACCATTTCTTTTTCAGCAGTTGGTTTCTCAATAATTTCCTCAGCAACTTTCACATTTTCAGTAATAAGATTGAAAAGTAGTTTCCTATTCCCAGCATAGGCAGCTGCCTTTCTGAGTTGAGAATTATAACTAATGCTATCGGTATTGTAAAGCCCTTTGGCGTAGAGAAGTTGCATGCTGGTGAAATAAGGAAATGCCTGCAAACTAATGCGCATATCGGCAATTTCTGCTTTTCCAATATCCATTGGATTTTGTATATTTTCTATGAGTTTTTCGTTTCGCATTACCAATTCACCACTGCTTTATTAAAAATATCTTCTGCCAATTCGTTTGTAATCTGTTCGATTAAATCTTCTTCAACATCTGCTAAACTTTGGCTACTAACATAATCGGCATAACGAGAAAATTTTTGCTCAAAATTTTCGCTTTCATCTTTTGTATTTTCAAACTTTACTTTGACCACAATCGTTAATCGGTTCTGGGCTGCCTGCTCATTGGCTTGAATAGCAATGGGCTTTATTTCATATTTTACAATTTCTCCACTAAAATTTAAATCGCCCACATTCGCTTCCAAGCTAAGGTTGGTTTGCTCCAAAAAATAATCTTTCAGCCTTTCGGTAAACACTTGACTAAGGGTGGGCTGAATAGTTGCTGCACGGTTTGGAAAATACTGCACAGCAACCGTTTTCACATCCGGCGAAATGGATGCGCCAGTAAAAGAATAAAAGCCACAAGAGCTTAAAAAAACCATGCTAAAAACAACTGTTATTTTATTAAAAAAATTAGGCATTACAAATCGAATTCTTTAATTTTTCTGTACAATGTTCGTTCTGAAATCCCCAACTCTTCTGCCGCATATTTTCGCTTTCCTTTGTGTTTTCCCAAAGCCCTTTCAATCAATATTTTTTCTTGCTGAAAAAGGGATAAATTTTGCGATACTTCAATGGTTTCTCTAGAATTTTTATTTGGCAACAAAGTTACATTTCCCTCTGAGAAATCATCAAATACTTTTGCAGAAGTTCCATCTGTTTGTCCTTGTTTTTGCATCAAATCCACAGTTATTTTCTTTAAATCCGTAAGATCTTTTTTCATATCAAAAAGCACTTTGTAAAGAATCTCTCTTTCGGATAGCTCTCCGCTATTTTCTCCTTCAAAAAGCACAGGCATTTTCTGCTCAGTTGTACTTTTCGGAATATAAGTATTCAAAGTATCGGCCGTAATATTTCTTTCTTTTTCAATAACTGAAATTTGCGCCACAAAGTTTTTCAGTTGACGGATATTTCCTGGCCAAGGGTAATTTTTTAGCATTTCCATAGCATCCTCACTAAGACGGATAGGAGGGGTGTTGTATTTGTCGGCAAAATCGGCTGCAAATTTTTTGAAAAGCAAATGTATGTCTTCTTTACGATTTCGTAAAGCAGGAATTTGAATACTAACAGTATTCAAGCGGTAAAACAAATCCTCTCGGAATCTTCCTTTTCTAAGGGCCTCTTGTATATTCACATTGGTAGCCGCCACAATCCTTACATCTGTTTTTTGTGCTTTGGAAGAGCCTACTTTCATAAATTCACCACTTTCCAAAACACGCAACAATCTTACTTGTGTAGATAATGGTAATTCTGCAACTTCATCCAAAAAAATGGTTCCTTCATCCGCTACTTCAAAATATCCTTTTCTGGAATCGTGTGCTCCTGTAAAAGCGCCCTTTTCATGCCCGAAAAGTTCGGAATCAATTGTTCCTTCTGGTATTGCACCACAATTTACAGCCACATAATTGTTGTGTTTTCTTTTGCTATTCTGATGAATTATTTTTGGAATACTTTCTTTTCCTGTTCCACTTTCTCCATATACTAATACCGAAATATCAGTAGGTGCAACTTGTAAAGCCACATCAATCGCCCTAATAAGTTCAGGATCGTTCCCAATAATTCCGAATCTTTGTTTTGCTTGTTTTGTATCCATTTTATATTACTTTTCCTTTGAGTGTTGCGGCTGTGCAGTCCTGAATCTGTACTTTTACATAAGTTCCTTTTTTATGTTTATTTTTAGCAAAAACAACTACTTTATTTTGCCTTGTTCTCCCATACAATTTTTCAGCAGATTTTTTGGAAGTTCCCTCAATCAAAACCTCATAAGTTTTGCCGATAGTTTCCTTATTTCTAAGTAAAGAATGCGCCATTTGTTTTTCAATTATTTCGGTCAATCTTTTTTGTTTTATTTCCTCTGGGACATTATCTTTCCATTTCCTTTGCGCTGGAGTATTTGGTCTTTCAGAATACTTGAACATATAGCCAAAATCAAAAATTACTTTATCCATTAAACCCAAAGTATCTTTGTGGTCAATATCACTTTCAGTGCAAAATCCAGAAATCATATCCATGGAAACAGCACAATCGGGCAAAATTTCGTGAATCTTTTCTATTCTTTGCAAATATTCTTCTTTGGTATAACCTCTGTTCATTTTTTTCAAAATATGATTGCTTCCAGATTGAACAGGCAAATGAATGTAGTTGCAAATGTTGTCATATTTCGACATTATATGTAACACATCATCTGTCATGTCTTGCGGGTTAGATGTTGAAAATCGAATCCTCAATTTCGGACTTACCTTAGCAACTAATTCCATTAATTGAGCAAAACTCACACTCTCTTTTTGCTTTTTTTTATTTAAATTTTTGAACTCTTTTTTTAATCCACCTCCATGCCAAAGGTAGGAATCTACATTTTGCCCTAAAAGGGTAACCTCCCTGAATCCATCCGCAATCAATTGCTTGCATTCCTTTACTATACTTTCCGGATCTCGGCTTCTCTCTCTGCCTCTTGTAAAAGGCACTACACAAAAAGTACACATATTATCGCAACCTCTAGTAATAGAAACAAAAGCCGTAACCCCATTTCCGCCCAAACGAACAGGGCTAATTTCAGCATATGTTTCTTCTTTTGAGAGGATTACATTTACCGCTTTTCTGCCGTCATCCACTTGTTTTATAAGGTTAGGTAAATCTCGGTATGCATCTGGTCCTACCACAATATCTACTAACTTTTCCTCTTCCAAAAATTTTTCTTTTAACCTTTCGGCCATACAGCCCAAAACACCGACAATCATTCCTGGGTTTTTCTTTTTCTTAATGGAATTATAGACTTGCAATCTTTTTCTTATCGTTTGTTCGGCCTTTTCTCTGATTGAGCAAGTATTTACAAATACCAAATCAGCCTTTTCAATATCCTTTGTAGTTGAAAATCCTTCTCCAGAAAGTATGGAGGCTACAATCTCAGAATCGGAGAAATTCATCTGGCAACCATAACTTTCTATATACACTTTTTTACTGTCATTTTTAGCAGTAGAAAGCGATAATGATTCACCTTGTCTTTTTTCGTCTATCTGTTTTTCTATCAAATTCTCAAAATCCATTTTCTTTATTTTCGGGCAGCAAAGTTAAATAAAAAATCTGTCAAACTGACAATGTGGCAGAATTTCAATTTTCTTATATTATTTATAATATAATGGATGTGTCAGTAAAAATTGGATTTGGATAAGTTAAAAAAACTTTATTTTCTTTGCACAAAATTTAGAAATCAAATAATTAAGGTATGAGTAAGAATTTAGTAATTGTAGAATCGCCAGCAAAGGCAAAAACTATTGAAGGATATTTAGGAAAAGATTTTTTAGTAAAATCGAGCATTGGGCATATACGGGACCTTCCGAAAAAAGGAGGAATGGCAATTGATATTGAAAATGGGTTTAAGCCAAAATATATTATTTCGGAGGATAAAAAGAAAGTAGTAAGCGAATTAAAGGCGGCAGCCAAAAAAGCAGAAGTAGTTTGGCTTGCTACAGATGAGGACCGAGAAGGAGAAGCAATTGCTTGGCATTTGACAGAAGCTCTTGGTTTGGATAAAAGCACGACTAAAAGAATTGTCTTTCATGAGATTACAAAAAAGGCAATAACACATGCGGTGGAAAATCCTAGGCAATTAGACCAAAACTTAATTGACGCTCAACAAGCGCGTAGGATTTTAGACAGATTGGTGGGTTTTGAGTTATCTCCAATTTTGTGGAAAAAAATAAAACCAGGACTCTCGGCAGGGCGTGTGCAATCGGTTGCCTTAAAACTAATTGTAGAAAGAGAAAAAGAGATAATCAACTTTAAAAGCGTTTCTACATTTAGAGTATCAGCAGAATTCAGAACTAATGATGGGAAGCAATTTAAAGCAGAACTTCCCAAACGATTAAATACCATAAAAGAGGCACATGAATTTTTGGAGAAATGCAAGTCAGCTGAATTCAAAATAGAAAATATTGAAAAGAAGCCTTCAAAAAGATCTCCTTCTGCCCCATTTACTACTTCAACTCTGCAACAAGAAGCTTCAAGGAAATTGGGTTTTTCGGTAACACAAACCATGATGGTTGCACAAAAACTATACGAATCAGGAAAAATTACCTATATGAGAACCGATAGTGTGAATCTTTCACAAGACGCACTCTCATCTGCTGCAACTGCAATTAGCAATTCTTATGGAGAAATTTATGCCAAAAGGAGAACTTTCAGTACAAAAATAAAGGGTGCACAGGAAGCTCATGAGGCCATACGCCCAACCGATATGAGTAAAAATATAATTGATGGGGAAAGCGCACATCAAAAACTATATGCACTTATCTGGAAAAGAACAATTGCTTCTCAAATGGCAGAAGCGCAAATAGACAGAACCATTGCCACAATAAGTGTTTCTACTACTGATGAGCACTTTATTGCAAAGGGGGAGATGATTACTTTTGATGGTTTTATGAAAGTATATTTGGAAGGAAAAGATGATGAAACAGAAAGTGAAAAAGGAATGCTTCCTTCATTAGAGTTAGGTGCTTTGGTTGGGGCTGATGAAATTTTAGGACTAGAAAGGTTCAGCAAACATCCGCCAAGATATGCAGAGGCGAGTTTGGTAAAAAAATTAGAAGAATTAGGAATAGGACGACCATCCACTTATGCCAGCACAATTACTACTATTCAAAACAGAGAATATGTTACAAAACAAACAACAGAAGCTAAGCAAAGGGAAATTCGGGCAATCATTGTGAAAAACACTGAACTGAAAGAAGAAAAACGACAGGAGAATTATGGAGCAGAAAAGGGTAAATTATTTCCAACATCAGAGGGAACTGTGGTTTGCGATTTTCTGGAAGAGAATTTTAATAATATCATGGATTATGGTTTTACCTCCTCTGTGGAAAGCGAATTTGATGATATTGCAGAAGGCAAGAAAGTTTGGAATGAAATGATAGCGGATTTTTATGGTCCTTTCCACCAAAAAGTATTGGAAGTGGATGAAACTGCCGAAAGAGCATCTGGTGAGCGACTTTTAGGAGAAGATCCAAAAAGTGGTGACAATGTGTATGCAAGAGTTGGAAGATTTGGGCCAATGGTGCAAATTGGAGAAATGCAACAATCGGATGATGCACCAAAACCAAAATACGCTTCCATTATTGGGGAACAAACCGTTCAAACCATTACTTTAGAACAAGCTTTGGAACTTTTCAGATTACCGAGAGTAGTTGGAGAATTTGAAGTAGAAGAAGTGGTTGCCGCTATTGGAAGGTTCGGTCCTTATTTAAGGCATAAAGGCAAATTTACTTCCATCAAAAAAACGGATGAAGAAGATCCTTTAACGATAAAATTGGATAGAGCAATTGAACTCATCAAAATAAAAATTCAAGCTGATAAAGATAGGTTGATTAATAATTTTGAAGGCGAGCCACTTATTCAAGTTTTGAATGGAAGATACGGCCCATTTGTGCAAGTTACTCCTGAAAAAGGTAAGAAAATTAATCTTAAAATACCGAAAGATACTGAGCCAAAAAGTTTAAATAGAGAAGATTGTTTATCTTTGCTGAAAGAGCAAAAGAAAAAATAAAGAATCTTGTATAATTTATCTTCCCATTTTCTTCCCATTGAAGATGATTTGCTTGCAGAAAGCTGGCAAACCTCTCAGATTGGGCATTGTATAGCCAAACATACTTCCACCGTCTTTCCTGAAATAAGTAATGAAAAGATTGCTTTTTTCTCTGTCCCAGAATATGAAGGAACGGATAATAATGGCGATAATCATTCTGCAATCCGAGAAGAGTTTTATAGCTTGCATTTTGACATGCTTCCTCCTTTGGCTGATTTAGGTACTTTGCAATTAATGCCAACCAAAAAGGAATCCTTCAAACAAATTGAAAAAGTTTGTGCTTGCTTGCTTGAAAACGGAATCATTCCTTTGATAATTGGTGGAGGGCAAGATATTTCTTATGCCATCTATAAAGCCTATGCTTCAATTGGAAAAATCATTACTTTCACTTCTGTCGATAATGCTTTCGATTTAGGCACAGAAGAGGATAAAATTCATTCCCATTCCTATTTAAGCAAGATGATTGCTTATCAACCCAATCATTTGTTTAATTATTGCAATATTGGCTATCAGTCTTATTTTGAAAGCCCTGCTGCCATTGAAATGCTCGATAAAATTCATTTTGACACTTTTAGGCTAGGTTATGTAAAAGCCAATTTGTTTGAGGTAGAACCTCTTATGCGTAATACTGATTTTTTAAGTTTTGATTTATCGGCTATTACATCTTCTTATGCTTCTGCCAATGTGCATGCTAGCCCCAATGGTTTTGATGGAGCCGAAAGTTGTAGTATTATGCGTTATGCTGGTTTGAGTGATAAAGTTACCGCTTGCGGTATTTTTGAATACCACAGGGAGTTAGATTTAGGAAATCAAACAGCTAAACTAATGGCGCAAATGTTTTGGTATTTTTTGGATGGCTTTAAGCAAAGAAAAAACGAATTAAATCCTAACCTAAATGAATGCACAAAATACACTGTTTCTTTTGATGACGGAGTGAATGAGGTGGTGTTTTATAAAAGCAATAAAACCGGAAGATGGTGGATTGGTGTTCCTTTTTCCACTTCTGAAAAAGAAAAAAAAGATAATTATTTTGTAGCTTGTTCCTACCGAGATTATGAGCAATCTAATCAAGGAGAACCACCAGAAAGGTGGATAAAAACTTACCAAAAGCTGAATTAAATGTTTTCAGTTTCTTCTGATTTTTTACCTATTAAATAAAAAATGTCTATTTTAGCGACCGTAAAACTTATAAATAACGATAAAATTGAATATGAAAAGAACGATATTATCTCTGTCTTTTTTGCTGGTTGCAGGGCTTGTTTTTTCACAGCAAGATCCTCAGTTTAGTCAAAATATGTTCAACAAATTAGCCAATAACCCTGGCTATGCGGGGAGCAATCAAGCTATTTGTGCAACTATACTTCACCGCTCACAATGGATGGGCTTTGATGGTGCGCCCAAAACACTTAATTTGAGTATAGATGCTGGCATTCCTGCAATACACGGTGGCGTAGGACTCAATATTGTGAAAGATGATATTGCGGCATTTAGCAATTTAGGACTGCAACTTACTTATGCATACAGAACTGATTTGGGTGCAGGTCAATTAGGGGCGGGCCTTTCATTAGGAATGTTCCAAAGTGGTGTAGATGGAGGTTGGTTTGATCCATCACAATCTGGTGATGCGGTAATCCCAACTGGTGATGTAAAGGGATCTGCTATGGATTTTGGTTTTGGCGTTTATTATAATACCCAGGATGTTTATATAGGCATATCTACTTCACACTTTACCGAACCAACAATTGAATGGTCCAATAGCCAAATGGAATTAGCAAGACATTATTTCCTTATTGCCGGTTATGCTTATGAATTAAATCCTATGTTTACGCTTAATCCTTCTATTTATTTAAAATCTGATGGGGCTTCCTCCCAATTAGACATTAACACCAATGTATTGTACAATAATAAGCTATGGGGAGGTGTTAGTTACAGGTTAGATGAAGGCTTAATTGCCCTTTTAGGTATGCATATTACGGACAATTTAAAATTTGGCTTAGCATATGATGTTGTAATGTCGGAGATAAAAAATAACAGTTTAGAATTTATGTTGGGATATTGTTTCCAGGTTTCCTACGACAGACCTATGAAAAGTTACAAAAACCCAAGATTCTTATAAAATTGAAAATTGAAAAATCAAATCATTATGCGTTTTAAAAGATGTATGGTGATTTTTAAAATTAAAGAATAATCATTTTCGCTCCGGGCGAAAACAAAAATTAAAACTATGAAAAAAATATTATTTTTTGGATT
>Ga0208879_1004237_pt1 | contig 11274 bp, 8 predicted proteins | sample Knorr_S15_td_Bot_FD_185605 | JGI IMG/M metagenome (GOLD analysis project Ga0208879, IMG submission 185605) | Marine microbial communities from Southern Atlantic Ocean transect - Knorr_S15_td_Bottom_ad_5009_LV_A (SPAdes) (version 2) | ecosystem: Environmental > Aquatic > Marine > Oceanic | place...
TCAGTTCCTCGAGGGTCTGTAACTTGAGCCCATCAAGTAATGTGGACATTGATGTGTGAATCCCCCTCGCGTCGATCAGTTCGGATTCATAACGACGCACGATTTCCGGCTCGATGATCGAGTAGCTATCCTCGCCGGCGGAATCGGATATGTTCGAGTCAGTCCGCAGCTTGTCAACATTGGCCTGCATGACCAAAATCTTTTCGTTGATATCATCCATCCTCTCGGTGAGCGCCTTGATTCCCTCTTTCACACGTTCGGTCTGGGTGTTCTTCCTGTGGTTTTGGTATTCCACTGCAAGGGCTCGGGCGATTTCTTGAGCCTTCGTCGGTATCCGGTCATATGCCCGAAGCTCAATGATGCTGGTGTTCCTGAATTGGCGAATATCTATCGCTTTTTCGAGGATTTTCCGGGCCTCGATGGGCGTCAATGAATTGCCACCGTTGAGGCGTTTCCAATCTTCAGTCAATTTGCAACTGGCAACCACCTTGTCCAGGACCATTTGTGACTTGATTTTCTCGAACTCGGTCTGGATGAAGTAGGGGTCAAACGCCGACGGCCCGGATTGCATGCCGAGCAACGGGGCAATATCCGAGGTGTCCTTCTCGATGGATATCCGGGAGAGGCTCATGTACGTCTTTGGCAGGAGGAATGTCACCACGGTAGTCGTCACTGCCGTGAGCAAAAAGACGAGCAGGATGGTGACGAACCGAACGCGAATGATCCGCCAATAATCCAGAATGTGGAGCTTGTCGGAAGACTGATCTGTACTTGGGATTTTATCCATTTTCTACAACCCAGAAAAAAAAGGGAGGCCAGATAAACACTTCTGGCCTCCCGTGAAAAGTTTTAGTTTGAGGAAATCAATAACTTGTGCCGATGCCGATGGACACGTAGTTCCGCTCAAAACTGCGGTGCGGGATGTCCGAGTCGAGCTCGTCGTAGTTGTAAGCCACCTCGGCCCAGATGTTGTCGGCGATGGCGTAGGTGAGGCTGGCTCCCAGCAACAGAAGGGACTCCTCCTTGCCGTCCACTTTCTCACCGCCTCCGTTGATCTCTGACTCCTGATAGCGAGCGGTCAAAGTCCCATGAACCCTAGCTGTGACCTTGTGTAGCAGTTGAGCATAAACCGCAGTGATCTCCTGATCAGCGGCCTGCAGATCAGTAGCTCCTCTGGAGAGGCTCGCTCCGGCCACAAGATTGCTCCCCTCGGCATACCCCCACTCCATGGCAGCACTCACATACGGGCTGGTCTCATCCTCCGGTATCAAGCCGGGCATCATGTCGAAATTATAATAATCGACGTACTGGGCACCTGCCCGGACGTTGGCGACGAAATTCTTGTCCAACTGATGGCGGACGCCAACATACCCGTAATGCGAGTTGTTATCGCGGGCATCCGAGTTGAAATCCAAACCGGGCACCTTCAACTCGCCACCGTCAAAATCGGTCGAGGCAAACTGGTAACCCACGAAGTATTCCGTCCGCTCCATGTCGTAAAACACATCAAGGCTTACTTTGTTTTGGGATCGATCCAGCAGCGCAGAGTGAAACGACTCTTCGTAATCAAAGATTGAGTTTCCGTACCCAAGCTCCGCTCCGATGTTCCCCGAAAGAACCCGGCGATAACTTGCTGAAAATGTATTGCGCAGGTTGTCGCCCTCGGTACGCAACGGCGTTCCCCCTTGAAGTATTTCAGGTTCCTGGGCAATCACGAAGCTATCCGACAACTGCAATATCGAGGTGTCGTAGAATGCCTTGTTGAGGCTGATGCCCAACTCGTGGCCGTAGTCCTCGTTGTCTGTTTCCCTGTCCTCGTAGTACCGCATGCCGAACGCGTACCCGACGTTGAACTCCACGTCCGTCCCTTCCCCGATGGTGAAGTTGATTCCGGGGCTGACCTCGATGCCCCAACTCTCCTCGGCGAGTTCCTCTGGCGAGGTCGTATAGTTGTCGTCGTAAAAGCCTCGCAGCGAAGCCGTCACTTCCCAGACTTTACCGGCGTCAGCAGCCTGCAATCCAACAACACCGAACGCGGCGACTCCCAATGTAACAATTTTTTTGTTCATAATCTTATATAAAAACCCACACTCAACATCCCGAACGGTCAGCAGGGCTGAATGAAGGGGCATTGTCGATGCTCATCCGGCCCTGTCAACCCCAATTGTAAAAAAAATTTGACTTTTTTTCATCGTCTCAACCTTGTCGCCATCAAGCACCTATGGCTGTTCTTCTGGAGCCGCAAAAAGCAGCCATTGACCGGGCGAGAAATCGTTCAAAACCCCCTGTAACGGGAATTCATCGGGTAAATCCCCCTCAAGTTGCATGGCCAACACAAATCGCTCCCAATTTGACTCAATCGGGGAAAACACCCTGCTCACATACCGTTGATCGGTAGTGGCCTCCGTAAAATAGAGGGCGCTGACAGGCCGAAACTGGTCATTGAGCGTGTAAAAATCCGGCTGGACGCTGCGTGTCAGCCATACGCAAGCCCGATCACCGTACCACGCCACGGCCCATGGGATGTCGCTCATCAGCAAGTCCCCAGCGTCGATGGTGTTGCCGGGCAGCGAAATGATGTGTTTCACGCGTGGTGGGTGATACGGCGGATTGGCAACAGGATACGGATGCGGCAGCAGGAAGCTCAAGGCCATCGGAAGCGAGGCAGCCACGACCAACCCGGTGGAAGCGGCCAAGCGCATCTCCGGCAGACCCACCCTCCACTGATCTAGCAGTGAGAAAAACAAACCCGCACCAAACAGGAAAGAGACCGGCCCAAGAATGGCCAAAAGGTTTTCTCCATTCACACCCGACGCAGCGGCCACCGGGGCACCTTGGCCAAGCGACCTCGCCAGCATCTCACCCAGCGTGCCGTTGGCTGCCGAGAGGTGTGTGCGGCCAAGCGCTTGGCCAAGCGCGAACACCGCGAGTGTCATCAATAAAAAAACGCGCAGCCGGCGTAGCGAGCGGTTCCGAAACGGCACGACCAAACCGACGAGGCAAACCACCGCGAACCAACTGCCGGAGAACTGTGGCACCTCGTGAACCAGCAGATGGCGGAGGTTGCGTTTCAGCTTGTTTGCAACGTCCCACAAACCGACATGATCCGCCACCCTCACCTTGATTTCGTCCCCGGCGTATCCTTGATCGTCGCTTGGCTCGTAAAACAAGGTTCGTTCAAGCGTGTCTTCGGGGAAGGCATCTGTCTGCGAGTACAGGGCCAAGCCGGCCGTGCCGAACAGGTTGCCGCTCAATTGCGCGTTCCGCACCAGCCAAGGCGACATCACCAGCAAAAACCCAAGCAGCGCCATCGCCACCGTCCGGCCCCGATGCCGGCCCATGAACCAGCCGAGGTAAACCAAAACCGGCAGGATCACCCACGCAAAACCGTAACGGGTCAACCCGCCCAAGCCAGCCAGCGCCCCGGCCCAAAGCGCCATCCCGGCAAACCAACCGCCGCCTCGCGACGCCTCGTCATTCCCCTGCTCCTCCAGCCTCACCAGCACCTTGGCCAAAGCCAAAAACAAAACCAACAGCAGCATCGTCGGGAGACCGGAAGTGCTGAATTTCCAGTAAAGTTCCGTCCCTAAAAACACCAGTGCCGCGCACCAAGCCACCGCCGGGTCGAACAGCTTTTCGCCCAGCCGGAAGACTTGAATCAGCGCCACAAAAAACAACGCTTGGTTTAGCAGCCAGATGAGAATTTCCGGTTGATATCGCTTAAACTCGTTCGCCTTTTGGAGATCGATTTCAAACTCAAACGGCAGCACTTTCATCAACCCGGCCAACAGCAGCGGGTACACCGGCGGGTTTGTGATGTCGGGGAATTTACTGCGAAGCTCCTCCTCGGAGACAGCACCCTGCTGCCGCAAAATATCAAGGCTCAGCGGCCGGATAAACTGCGTGGTGTAGCCGCGTCCCTCGGCGATGTTGCGGGCCAGTTGCGCGGCGTCCATCGCCTCGGGTGCGGTGAAGTTGCGCGTGAGGTTCAGGTTGTAAACCAGCCCCAGACTCCCGATCAACAACAGCAATACCAAGCCGCGAATGCGCTTGGCCCATTTGCCCTCCTCGAGACTGTGTATGATTTCCTGAACCCGTATCATCCGTTGTTACGCCAACGCTTGGTCACCTTTGGATGCACGAACGCCCCGTTGCGTTCAAATTCCCTCCAAGCCGTAGCGGTTTAGCTTGCGATGAAGCGTCCGCCGACTGATGCCGATTTTCCGCGCGGCTCTCGTCCGGTTGCCCCGGCATTCCTTCAGCGTACGGATGATCAATTGCTTCTCCGCCTCCTCAAGCGTCACGCCTTTATCGACGAGCGGCTGGGTCAGTTGCTTCTCGTGTTGGATCACGCCTCGGCTCTGCACCGATTGCGGGAGACCGGCCAACTCGATCATGTCGCCCTTGGCCAAGACCACGGCGTGCTCCACGGCGGCGCGCAACTCCCGCACGTTCCCCGGCCAAGCGTAGCGGATGATCGACTCCAGCGCCTCGGCGGTGAAGTCGCTCACCGGCTTGGCGTTCTCCTCGGCGAACTCTCGCAAAAAACTCAGCGCCAACATCGGGATGTCCGAGGCGCGCTCACGCAGGGGCGGCGCCCAAATCTCCACCACGCCCAAGCGAAAAAAGAGGTCCTCCCGAAACTCGCCGTTGCTGACTTGCTCTTTCAGATTTTTGTTCGTCGCGGCGACAATGCGGACGTCCGCCATAATCGTCTTGTTGCCGCCGACCCGCTCGAAGGTGCGCTCGCCGAGAAACCGCAGCAGCTTGACCTGCGTCGTCTCGTCGATATCGCCGATCTCGTCGAGAAACAATGTGCCGCCCTCCGCCTGCTCGAACCGCCCGACCCGCCGCTCGTGCGCGCCGGTGAACGCCCCTTTCTCGTGGCCGAACAACTCGCTCTCAAGCAGTGTCGGCGACAGCGCGGCGCAGTGCACTGTCACCATCGGACGCTTCGAGCGCGGGCTGAGTTGGTGGATCGCCTTGGCCAACAGCTCCTTGCCGGTGCCGCTCTCGCCCTGAATCAAGATAGTCGCCCGCGACGGCGCGACTTGCCGGACGATGTCCATCACTTTTTGCATCGGCTCCGACTCGCCGATGATGTTCTCGAGCCCAAACTTTTTGTTGAGTTGCTGCTTGAGCGTCTTGTTTTCGCTCTCGAGCGTGCGGAGCTTGAGCGCGCGGGCGATGCGCGTCTCGAGTTCGTCGATCTGCATGCGCCCCTTGGCCAAGTAGTCGTCGGCGCCCTGCTTGAGTGCCTCGACCGCCAGCTCCTCCGAGCCGTAGGCGGTCATCAAGATGCAGATCGGCGGCTTGGCCAGCGACTTGGCCCGGGCGATCAGTTTCATGCCGTCCTCGTTGTTCGGCAGCCGGAAATCGGTCAGCAACACCTCGAACGACTCCGCCTCGAGCAGCCTCGCCGCCGAGGCGGCATCCTCCGCCACGTACACCTCGTAACGATCCTCCAGCGCGGCGCGCAGCCCGTCGCGCGTCGGTTTCTCGTCGTCAACTATGAGCAGGTTCGGGTTCATTCTTTTTTGGCTGCCGTCTCGAGCAGGTGCTGCCGCCGTTCCTCGATCGGCAGCCAAATCCGGAAGGTCGTTCCCCTGCCGCCGTGGCTCACGAGCTCCAGCCGCCCGTCGTGGTCGCGCACGATTCGCTGCACGATCATCAGGCCAAGCCCGGAGCCTTTTTCCTTTGTCGTGTAGTACGGCTCGAAAATCCGCTTGATCTGTTCCTGCGGTATGCCGCCGCCGGTATCGGTCAAGCTCACCCAGACACCGGCGGCGGCCTCGCCGGTTTTGATGACCAACTCGCCGCCGGTACTCATCGCGTGCATCGAGTTTTTCATCAGGTTGATCAGCGACTGCTTGATCTGCGCGGCGTCGAACAAGGCCAACGGCAGCGACTTCGCAAACTCCAGCTTGATCGCTTGGCCTCGGTTGTCGAACTCCGGACGCAACAGCTCGATCGTCTCCTCGACCGTGTCGTTGAGTGAGCTTTTTTTGAGCTTCGGATGGCTCGGGCGGATGGCCTGCAAAAACTGGGTCACGATGTAGTCGAGCCGGTTGACCTCGCCCTTGGCCACGCCGATGTATTTTTCCAGCTTGGCCGCGATGTCGCTCACTTCGTCGGGGTCGCCATCGCGCTTGGCCAAGCGATCCTCGACGCCTGCCGCCGGTTGGCCAAGCTTGCGGATTTCGCGCTCCATCAATTGCAGGTGGATGCTCAAGGCGTTCAGCGGGTTGCCAAGCTCGTGCGCCACGCTGGCCGCCAGCAGCGTCAACGCTTGGATGCGCTCGCTCTCGATCGCCTCATGGGTCTGCTCGCGATCCTCGGTGGCGTCGTGCAGTATCAGCGCCATGCCGGTGCTGCCCTTGGCCTCGCCGTCGAGCGGCGCGGCGTAAAGCCGGATGAAGCGTTTCCGGGGGTAGTCCAGCTCGAACTCCCGCCGCACGACACTCCGGCCGCCCTCTTGATCCGCCGCCTGCAGGGAGGCCCAGTCGAGCTCGGGAAGCAGCCGCGTCACCGGCTGATCCATCGCCTCGTCCTCGTCAAAGCCGGTCAACTGGCTCGCGGCGGCGTTGAGGTAAGTGACCTTCCCCTCCCGGTCGGCGACGAGCACACCGTCCTCGATCGTGTTGAAGAGCGTCTCCAGAAACGAGCGATCCCGGACAAGCCGCTCGACAAACGACTGCAAGCTCTCCGGGTTCAGGACGTCGATGCGTCCGAGAACTTTTTCTATAAAACTGGACTTGGTCGAGGGCATGCGGCTTAGAGCCAATTTTTGATTTTGAAATACACAATGGTGCCCAGCGTGGACACACCCGTCACCGCCAACGCCACGAGATAGCCGGTTTTGCCTGACGCAATCTCGGGCATGTCATGAAAATTCATCCCGTACCACGTGCCCACCAGCATCATCGGCGTCGTGATCACGGTGAATACCGTCAGCAACTTTACGATCTCGCCGGTCTTGTTCGACGACATGTTGAGGTAAACCTGCAGCACGCCGTTCAGCGACTCCGCATACCGCGCCGCCAACTCGCCGATGTTGTAAAGCCCGTCGTACACGTCGCGGTAATACGGGATAAGGTGGGATTGAATGAGCTTGAACTCGCCGCGCACAAACTGGCTCAGCACTTCCTTTTGCGGGCCGATGATCTGCCGCAGTTGCAGCACCTCTTTCTTGATCTGCAAAATCGTGTTGAGCGTCTCCTTGCCCGGGTCAGCCAACGCCTTCTGTTCCACCTCCGCCACCTCCATCGCCAACTCGTCGAGGGCCGGTTTGTAGTTCTCGACGATCAAATCCAGCAGCGTGTGGGCCACGCGGCCCGGTTCCGTGGCGATGTCCGCCGTGTTGCGAAGGCACATCTCCCCCGCCAACTCAACCGGCCGCACCGGCTTGCTGTGGAACGTCACCAAGAAATTTTTGCCCAAGTAAAAACTCAGCTCCGACGTCGCGAACACCCCGTCCTTCCGGCTGTAATCCACCGCGTGGATCACCATGAAGAGATACGGCAAAAACTCGTCCCTCTCCTTGGGCAGATATTCCTCGACCTTCGGCGACGGACTCTCCGTCACGCTGTCCTCAATGGACAAGGGGTGAAAATGGAAGACGCTTTTGAGGAGGAAATCGGTTTCCTGCGGCGTGGGATCCTCGAGGTCAACCCACAGGAACAGCTTGGTGTCGGCCAACAGCGTGGGCATCAAGAACAACTCGATGTCCTTGCTGTGCAACTTGCCTTCGGTCGTAAATGCGAATGACCTCACCATAAGCCTGCTGTTCTTTAACGTTCAAATCCGAAATGCCCCGATAGGGACAAACTGGCGCGATTCTACCCCCAATTATTCACAAAGCAACCCAAAACCAACAAAGTAGGTCAAAATGTCCCGCTTCTCTGTTACGCAAGCTAACTCGGCCAAGCGCAACTCACTCATCTCGTGAAGCTTACGATTCCGCTTGGCCAAGCGCAAAAAGCCCCGTAGGGGCGGCATGAAATAGCCCGGGGCGTCAGCACCGGATTGGAGCAACAAATAATAACAAGCCCCGTAGGGGCGGCACTTTTCAGTCGAACCCTACAAGCCAAGGGATCATGTCAACCGCACTTGGCCAAGCACATTCATTCGTGTTTATTCGAGGTTGGCAATCATCAACGGTACACGTCTTTCCGATTTCCGATTGTCACTACGAGTACGACCAAACGGTCATCATGAACTTCGTAGATCACCCGATATTGCCCGACTCGAATGCGCCAAGCAGAACGCGCCGAAAGTTTTTTGCAGCCTGTTGGGCGAGGCGATTCTGCAAGCGAGAAAATGGCCTCTACAACCCGTTTTCGTTGCGCTTGGTCAATCTTCGCAAGTTGCTTTTGGGCAACCCGCAAAATACTGACCGTGTAGTTCATTGATCGCCATGTTCAATTTCACGAACGGCTTGTTCGAACGGGATCGCCTCGGAATCCTGCTCCTTCGCAAGGTCGTAGGCTCGAATATCGTCCAACGCTTCAAGTTCGCTCACAATCTGTTCCCACTCTTTTAGCGGCAACATTACGGCTTTGCGATTGTCCTGATTGTCTAAAACGTATTCTGGATGAAGTGCCATCATGATTGCCCTTTCGGAAGCGAGACTGTCCAAATATCCCAGTTCGTTCAACCTTTCTTTTGCCGGCTTGCCAAACACTCTGAGATGTTTTCTCTCTCTGGCTTGCACTATCTTTTTTCGTGAATAAGCTTTGCGCGGCTTGGCCCCGCTTGGCCAAGCGCATTTTTCCACAAATACAATGTCAGAAAGCTACATTCAGAACCTGTTCGCGGAACGTATCGGCGGCGTCAACTACGGCAAAGACACCGCCCTCTACAAATTCGAGAAGATCAAGCGCGCCAAAAACGCCGTGCTCGAGGCCAACCCCGGCGCCGAGATCATCGACATGGGCGTCGGCGAGCCGGACGAAATGGCCTTCCCCGAGGTCGTCGCCAAGCTCCACGACGAAGCCCGAAACCCGGCCAACCGCGGCTACGCCGACAACGGCGGCCAAGCGCTCAAGGAAGCCGCCGCCCGGTTCCTCGACAACGTCTGCGGCGTCAGCGGCATCGACCCCGACACCGAGGTGCTCCACTCAATCGGCAGCAAGGCGGCGCTCTCCATCCTGCCGGCCGCCTTCATCAACCCCGTCGACACCGTCATCATGACCATCCCCGGCTATCCGGTGTTCGGCACGCACGCAAAATATTACGGCGGCCAAGTGCACAATCTCGCGTTGACCGCCGACAACTATTATTTGCCCGACCTCGACAGCATCCCGGCCGCCGTGTTGGCCAAGGCCAAGGTGCTCGTGCTGAACTATCCGAACAACCCGACCGGCGCCAGCGCCACTCCGGAGTTCTTCGCCAAGGTCGTCGACTTCGCCAAGGCGAACAACCTCATCGTCATCCACGACGCCGCCTACATCGGCTTGGTTTACGACGGCAACAAGCCGCTGAGCTTCCTCGCCACGCCGGGCGCGAAAGACGTCGGCATCGAGCTGCACTCGACCAGCAAGAATTTCAACATGACCGGCTGGCGCTGCGGCTTCGTGGTCGGCAACTCCCTGCTCGTCAAGGCCTACGGCGACGTGAAAGACAACAGCGACTCCGGCCAGTTCCTCGCCATCCAAAACGCCGCCGCCTACTGCTACGACCATCCCGAAATCACCGAAGCCATCGCCACCAAGTACTCGCGCCGCATGGACAAACTCGTCGGCGTGCTGCAAGACGCCGGCTTCCAAATTAACAAATCCGGCGGCTCATTCTTCCTCTACATGAGCGCGGCCAAAGCAGCCGTCAAGGCCGATGGCGAGCGGGTGGAATTTGAAAACGGCGAGGCGCTCTCGCAGTGGCTCATCCGCGAAAAACTCATCTCCACCGTGCCATGGGACGACGCCGAGTCAGCGATTCGTTTCAGCGTCACCTTCGCCGCCAAAGACGAAACCGACGAAGACCGAGTCATCAACGAAATCGCCTCCCGCCTCGGCAACGTGAAGTTCGAGTTTTGATCCCTCACCGCGCTTGGCCAAGCGCTTGGTTTCGGGGAGCGCACGCGGCTCGCGTGTCGGCCTTGGCGGCCCGCCAAGGCCTTTCGTGCTTCACCCCCAAACCAAAACATTTCGGCGAGCCGCCGAAACGAACACGCGAGCCGCGTGTGCTCCCCCATGCTCGGCTGGGTAGGGCGTGCTGTCCCAGCGCGCCGGTTCGGGGAGCGCACGCGCCCTCGCGTGCTGCCTTGGGCGCCTCGCCCAAGGCCTCGTTCCACATCACTTCGCTGGCCAAGCTTGAAAGATTCCGGCGGGGGCGCCGAAATCCACACGCGAGGCGCGTGTGCTCCCCACGATTCCTTCTCCCCCGCCGGGGGAGAAGGTGGCCGAAGGCCGGATGAGGGGGCAGCGTGACAGAACAAATACCCAATCACATTTCGAGGACGAGAAACGAGGAATGAGTACGAGAACGAATCAACACACAAACACGCTTGGCCAAGCGGCTTTTGAATTGTACTTTGCCCCCCCGATGGTTCTCGTCCTCGACAACTACGACTCGTTCACTTTCAACCTCGTCCAATACTTGGGCGAGTTGAAAGCCGACGTGCTCGTACACCGAAACGACGAGATCACCCTCGAGCAAATCGAATCCGACAGCCCCGAGCGCATCCTCGTCTCCCCCGGCCCATGCACCCCGCGTGATGCCGGTTTATCGATCGACATCATCAAACACTTCAGCGGCAAGTTGCCGATCATGGGCGTTTGCCTCGGGCACCAATGCATCGGCGAGGCTTTCGGCGGCGAAGTCGTCGTCAACTACCGGATGATGCACGGCAAAACATCCCCCGTGACACACAACGGCAACGACCTTTTCAAAAACATCCCCTCCCCCTTCATCACCACGCGCTACCACTCGCTCGTCGTCAAACGCGACACGCTGCCGGATTGCCTGGAAGTCACCGCCGAAACTGAAGAAGGAGAAATCATGGGCCTGCGGCACAAGGAGTTGCCCGTTTGGGGCGTGCAGTTCCACCCCGAGAGCATCCTCACCGAACACGGCCACACGATGATGCAGAATTTTTTGGATCTCTCGGTTTAGGCCGGGCGCTTGGCCAAGCGTGTTAACCGGTCATTGGGAAAAGCCACGCTAGCAGCATCACGGCGACCAAGCCGTCAATCGCCATCACCGTCATTAAAAACGACACGCTGCGGATCGTTTCGCCGATTGTCATCCCGCTCATTCGGTTGATCACCCAAAAAC
>Ga0208879_1004240_pt1 | contig 11266 bp, 10 predicted proteins | sample Knorr_S15_td_Bot_FD_185605 | JGI IMG/M metagenome (GOLD analysis project Ga0208879, IMG submission 185605) | Marine microbial communities from Southern Atlantic Ocean transect - Knorr_S15_td_Bottom_ad_5009_LV_A (SPAdes) (version 2) | ecosystem: Environmental > Aquatic > Marine > Oceanic | place...
TATGGATGGGACGGTACGACCTTGACGCCTTTTCGCAGGTTGGTACATTAAATCCTGTTCCCGAGTGTCAGGTTGAATCTCCGTTCGCAATTCACACGCCCAGAGGACCGCAATGGTCGAGATCACTGAGAAGGCCAAGGAAAAAATCATCGAGCTGATCAACAAGAGCGAAACCCCGGTCAAGGGGCTGCGTATCGGCGCCAAGTCCGTTTCCCCTTTGAAGGTCGAATTCAAACTCGCCTTCATCGGTGAGGACCAGCAGAAGGCCGATGACACGGTAATCCCCTTCGATGGCTTCGAGGTACTCGTCGATCCCGAGAGTGTCGCAAATGTGGAAGTGGCGACAGTGGATTTCGTCGACGGGCTCATGGGCAGCGGCTTCAAGGTCGAGGGTCCCAACACCGGCCCGGTGCTTACGGGGGAAGTGGCCGACAAGGTCCAGCAGATACTGGTGGACCGGGTCAATCCGGCGGTCGCCTCACACGGCGGCTTCGTCTCGCTCATCGATATCAAGGACAACAACGTCTACCTCCAGCTGGGAGGCGGCTGCCAGGGCTGCGGCATGGCCGATGTCACCCTCAAGCAGGGCATCGAGGTGATGATCAAAGAGGCCGTGCCGGAGATCGTTGGCGTCTTCGATGTCACCGATCACGCCGACGGCGACAACCCCTACTACCAGAGCTCGAAGTAACTCTACCTCGATCATACTCGCCGAAACACCACGGAGCAGTTATTGGGCGCCCATCCATCCGAGTTGAGCGTCCTGCTCATTTCCACTTACGAGCTCGGTCGTCAGCCCTTCGGACTCGCCTCACCCGCCGCCTGGCTGCGGCGGGACGGTTTTCGCGTTACCTGCGCCGACCTGGCTCTCTCACCGTTCCCCCACGACGCCGCTCGACGGGCCCACCTGGTCGCCTTCCATCTGCCGATGCACACGGCGACCCGGCTGGCGATGCCGCTCATCGCGCGTGTCCGTGCTCTTAATCCAGACGCGCACATCTGCTGTTACGGCCTCTACGCCTCACCCAACGCCCAACTGCTTCGCAGTCTTGGAGTCGGCACTCTTATAAGCGGGGAATTCGAGCCAGAGCTGCTGCGGCTCTGCAACCAGCTGCGCCTCGCCGAATGCTCTGTGGATGAGAGACACTCTCCGGCTGTCGGGGAACCCGCCGGCGCAACCACGGACTCTCCGCGTGTCGATGGACCCGCCGGCGTGACCACAGACGCTCCGGGTGTCGACAAGCTGGCCGTCGTAACCACAGCGCGTCAGCGGTTTCTCGTGCCCGACCGCTCCGATCTGCCCGCCCTATCGGAATACGCGCAACTGAGGAAGACCGACGGCACCTCGGTCACGGTGGGCTACGTCGAAGCCAGCCGCGGCTGCAAGCACCTCTGCCGGCACTGCCCGGTGGTAACGGTGTACGGCGGACAGTTTCGCGTCGTCGAACGCGACGTGGTGCTGGAGGACATACGCCGCCAGGTGGAGGCTGGAGCCGGCCACATCACTTTCGGCGACCCCGATTTCTTCAACGGCATCGGCCACGCCATCCCCATCATCAAGGCTCTTGCCGCCGAATTCCCTCAGCTCACCTATGACGTCACCGTGAAAGTCGAGCACTTGGTGAGATACGAGGACCGGCTCGATCTCCTGCGGGAGACCGGGTGCGCCTTCGTGACCACGGCGGTGGAAGCAGGCGACGACCGCGTCCTCGAGTTGCTCGACAAAGGGCACACGCGAGCGGACTTCGTCCACGTGGCCCAGACTTTCAGCCGCCTCGGACTCACCCTCAACCCCACCTTCGTCACCTTCACCCCCTGGACGAGCCCCGAGTCGTACCGTGATCTGCTGAGACTGCTGTTCGAACTCGACCTTGTCGGCAGTGTAGCGCCTGTCCAGCTGGCCATCCGGCTGCTCATTCCCGCCGGCTCGCGGCTCCTGGAGTTGCCAGAGGTGCAGTCGGTGGTGGGGCCCTTCGACGCGGAGAGACTCGGTTATCCGTGGACCCACCCCGATCCGAACGTCGACCATCTCTTCGAGCGGGTGTTCGCACTCGTCAGCCACGGCGTGGCCGAGGATCAGCCGCGGGAGCAGATCTTCTCAGACGTGTGGCACATCGCCCACGAGGCAGCCGATGAGCCGGTCCCCGACCTACCCGACCACGCGCCAGCAGCAGTGACGGTCCCCTACCTGACCGAGCCATGGTATTGCTGAGCGGAGCCCACCCAAGAGCAGTTAGCTCTTATATGACAGCGCAGTTGGCTCTTATATGACAGTGCTGTTAGCTCTTATGTGACAGTGCACTGCGACCCGGACAGGCGGGACGCGACCCGGCCGCGCAGTCAGCCAATCTGCGCAAGTGGACGGAAGTGGATCAGCAGATCCCTGAATCGCCGCCGGTAGGGCTCCATGACGCGGGGGCTGATCACCAGGTTGTCGCCCGCGGGGTAAAGTGCCCGGAAGGCGACCAGGTTGGGGGAGGGGTCAAAGCTGTCGGGGTCGATTTTGCATTCGATGGCATCGATCTCGGTTTCCGTACGCTTGAGCACGAAATCCACCTCCCGTCGCGACTTGTCGCGCCAGAAGTATATCCGCTCATCGTCGAACCGGGACCGCAGCGTATCCAGCACAAGGTGTTCCCATAGAAGCCCGCGATCTTCCTCGCGGATACTCTCCCATCCCTTGGCGTAACTCACGAAACCCGTGTCGAAGGCGTAGCACTTGGGCCTCCTGGTGATCTCCCTTCGCGACCCTCCGTGAAAGGGCGTCAGCAGGAACAGGGCATGAGCGATCCGCATGGCCTCGGTGTGGGCCTTGACCGTGGGCCGGCTCAGCCCGCTTAACTTGGCCAGCTGCGTGTAGTCGATCAATCCGCCGCTCTGTCTGAACAGCAATTGCAGGAGTTTGAGAAATCCCGCGCGGCTGCGTATGCCGAAGAGCTCCTGTATGTCGCGAGCGTAGAAGCTGTCTATCCACTCTGCAAAGAATTCCGAATTCTTCTCACCAGACAGCAACGGCTCGGGCAGACCTCCGTGCAGCATTCGGCGATCCAGGTCCTTTACCTCAAAGGCCCCCTGGCATTCCTCCCACAGGACCGGCGGAAGCAGTATCGACTCCTTCCGGCCTGTCAGTGCATCTCGAAACTTTCGCGTAGCCGCCAACGTGGAAGACCCGGTGGCCAATGTCTGCAGATGCGGATAGACGTCGGCGGCGATCTTGAGCAGGCGGCTGGGGTCCTGCAGACGGTGTACTTCATCGAAAATCACCGTGCTCCCCTCCCCTAAGCTGTCGAAGAACAGCTCCGGATCTTCCAGGGCCCGGCAAACCGACGGCAGATCGCAGTTCATAAAGCGCGCCTCTGGCAACATCCGCGCCAATGTCGTCTTGCCGACCCGCCGGACTCCGGACAGCCAGACGACCCTTCTCCGTGACCAGGCGTCCGCGATCCGTCGAATCCATAGTGATCGATCTTTCATAAAGTGTAATTTACTTATAGACGCCTATTTGTAAAGTATGATTTCGTAATGACAGACCCGCCGAGAGTTCACGAGTTCGCGGAGCTACACCTCCCTACGACGCTGAATTGGCTCTCATCAGTTTGTTTTCAGCCTCACTCCCGCGCCGGCGCGTCGATAACCACCTCAAGCTGCCGGAAAGCCTGTCGCAGAGCCTTCTCGACGATTTCCGCTGACCCACCACGCGCGAACATGAAACCCAGGTACCGGTCCCCTTCAGGGAGAGGCTCGACCTGGGTGTTGGGTGGGATAGATATGACCACCTCCTCGATGTGCGCTACCAGCCGCGCCCCATCCTGTCCCCGAACTTCCCGTAACACGCCCCGGCGTGGCACGGGCAGCATCATCACACCGCCTGCTTCTTCCTCCTCCTGGTCAGCAACCTGTCCCGCCACGGGCATGCCGAGGGCGTGGCGCAGCACCAGTTCTTCCAGAGAGACGCCCACTCCGAACCGCAGGACCCGAGAGCACACGCCCCCGATCGACCGGGCCGCGCACTCGACGACGAAGACTCCGCTCTCGTTGATGCGAAGCTCGGCGTGGACGGGGCCCTCGCGCAGGCCGATGGCACGGGCGGCGGCGGTTACGGTTGCGGCGATCTCCTTCTGGCGTTCGATGGACAGTGCCGAAGGCGTGATGTAGAGCGTCTCGGCAAAATACGGTCCCTCGAGAGGATCCGGTTTGTCGAAGAGGGCCAGCACCCGCAGCTCACCGGCCGTGAGCAACCCCTCCAGGGCAACCTCGAACCCCGGGATGTACTCCTCGACCAGAATCTGTCGACTCGCCTCTCTTCCCCTACCAGAGACTCTGGGACCGGCCACGCTGGGATCGACGAGCAGAGCCTTTATACGAGTGAAGGCACGGGCGAAAGCCTCTTCGTCGTCGGCGCGGATCACACCGCGGCTGGCGGACAGAAAGACCGGCTTCAGGACACAAGGATAGCGAGTGGACATCGCCTCCAGCCGTGGATCAGCGTCCACCGACAGCAGGCGAAATTCCGCCGAGCGAACCCCTGCATCGGCCAGGGCGCGGCGCAGCAGCAGCTTGTTGCCCGCCGCCCGCACCGCCGTGGTGGATCCGTGCGGGATGCCGAGGGCCTCGCACGCCATGGCCGCCAGCAGCGAGCCGTAGTCGTCGATGCCGATACAGGCGCGCAGCGGCCAGCGCCGGGCGTGCTCGACGATCTGCGCCACCGCCTTCTCCGCGTCGCTGAAATCCAGTGCCAGCGACCCGCCGGGAAACACCGACTCCATCACTTGCCGCCGGTCGGAAGCCACCACCACCTGGATGCCGAGACCGGTGGCCGCCGCCATGAACTCGCCCGTGCTGTAGGCGCTGGTGGGAATGATGAGGAGTATGCGGTCGTCCATGGGAAGATCCAATCGTTGAGCCGGGTGTCCTTGGGGCCCATCACCTATATTTATCTGGTGAACGATCTCCGAACATTGAAGCTCGAACACTCACGAAAAGGTTGATACCATGACGACGTCACAGACCATGCTCACACCCGCACAGGCCCAGCAGTTGGTCCTCGACCACGTCCGCCCCCTGGGCCTGGAGCGCGTCCCACTCCTGGATGCCCTCGACCGGATCCTGGGCGTAGACGTGCACGCCAGCTACGACAACCCGCCCCACGACAACTCCGCCATGGACGGCTATGCGGTCCGCTATGAGGATATCGCCGCGGCCACTCCCGAGCAACCCGCCGTACTCGAGATGATCGAGGACATCCCCGCCGGCAAGATCGGCGTGAAGACCGTTGAAAAGGGACAGGCCAGCCGCATCATGACCGGGGCCCCGGTGCCGGCCGGCATCGACACCGTCATCCGCGTTGAGGACACCCGGGCCGACGGCAACCGCATCGAGATCCTGGATCCGGACGAGCTGGGAGCGAGCATCCGTTTGCGCGGCGAAGACATGAAGGAGGGGGAGCTACTCATCCCGGCCGGGACCGAACTGGGGCCCGGAGAGGTCGGTGTCCTGGCGTCGGTGCAGCGGACCTTCGTGCCGGTGTTCCGACGGCCCGTCATCACCATCCTCTCAACCGGAGACGAACTGGTCGAGATCGAAGAACCCCTCGAACCGGGTAAGATCGTCAACAGCAACACCGCCGGTCTCGCCGCCATGGCTCTCGCTCACGGAGCGGTCCCGGTCATGTTGCCCACCGCACCCGACGACAAGGCCGCCATCCGGCGGACCGTAGAGAGCTCGTTGACGGGTGACTTTGTCGTCTGCTCGGGTGGCGTGTCAGTCGGGGAATACGACTTCGTCAAGACCGTGCTGGATGAAATGGGGGCTGAGACCATCCTCTGGCGCGTGGCTATGAAACCTGGCAAGCCCCTGTTCTTCTGCAAAGTACAGGGTACCCCCTTCTTCGGGCTGCCCGGCAATCCCGTTTCCAGCCTGGTCTCTTTCCTGCAGTTCGTCAGACCTGCCATCCGCAAGGCGTCCGGTCACCGCTCGGACAATCTCCTCCTGCCCACCGCCCGCGCCCGCATGGAGAACGCGGTGAGCAACGACGGAGACCGGCGCACCTATCTGAGAGCGCGCCTGCGTTTCGAGGACGGCTGCCTGCATGCAGACACCGCCTACAGGGAGCAAAGCTCCCACATCCTCACTTCCATGCTCGGCGCCAACGGCATCGTCATCGTGGAAGCCGAACAGGAAGTGAAGCCGGGCGACGAGGTGCCGGTGCAGATTATCGGCCGCGTGTTCTAAAAGTCCGGGCCGATTACTGCAACAACATCAGCTTGTGCGTCGCCACCCGGTCGCCGGCTCGCAGGCGATATAGGTATACACCGGTCGAGAGTTCTCTACCGCTGTCGTCGCGACCATCCCAACGCAGCGAGTAGGAGCCCGCTTCCCGCACCCCGTCCAGCAGTGCCGCCACCGTCTGGCCCGCCATGTTGTAGACCACCAGCGACACCTCCTCGCTCCTGGGCAGATCGAATCGAATCGTCGTCGAGGGGTTGGCGGGATTGGGGAAATTCTGTTCCAGTGCAAAGCTCTGGGGCACTGTGTTCGTGCGTTCCTCAGCCACGGCCGTTCCAGCCTGGTCGGAAATCAGCGTGAAGATCATCGTCCCCAGCGAAGCGGGGCCGACGAGCTCTCCCGATTCCTCGCTAATGAGACGAATCGGCTCGGGCGGTGCGTTGGTCGGGCCGAACAACAGCCACACGTTGGCGCTCCGCGTGCCTCCATCATAGGGTCGTAGGTCTACCTCGATCGACGGTATCCAGCGTCCGTCTTCGCGTAGCGGCAGGCCGGTTACGCCGACAAACCAGTCCGGACTCGGTCCCAGCATCGTAGCCAGTGTCACCAGGGGAAATTCGCTGTCCACCTCGAATTCAACGGTGGCAACTCCACAGCTGCCAAAGTCGGTAGAGGCGGGACAGAACCACCACCGCCACGCCAGAGACGCGAAGGCATTACCCGCAGCCGCCTCTGTCTCTATCTCCTCAGCCAGCATGTTGATGACCCCGGTTTCGGCCATCTGTGTCATTCCCGGACTCGTCACCTCACCCTCCTGCCAGAAGCTCACACGGTCACTGTGGGTACCGCCGCCCAGCCACGAAAAGTGTGCCTCCTTGGGCGGAAATCGCCCTGGATGGGTGTCCTCGCTCCAGGTATTGACTATCTCCAGACGGTAGGTGACCACGTCCGCGCGCAGCTGGGCTGCGCCGGCAAGGGTGACCGCCGCTGCAAGGGCGCAGATTAGCGGCGTACGGATTCTCCGCGGTCGGCAGGTACCCGTGCGTCCGACTGGCATCCGGTGCTCTCGTTGGCTAGGCGTCATTTACTTTCCCCTCTTGGCTGGTCCTACGTGATTGTGTCCATTCCCGCGGCAGCGGCACCGATGATCTGCTCCGGCCATGCCTGTAGTATACCCATAACATAACAGAGTGTGATGAGGGCAAGCCCAGGAGAGATTCGTCAATCGCGGTCGATGCGGCAATCAGTTCGCCAGCGGGTGATGCCAGCAAATCAGGGAAGCGGCTGAAGACGCGATCCGTGGTGATCCAGTCGCTCCCGGATTCGATGGCCAGCGCCGCCAGATAGGCATCCGGCACGAGATTTCCCTTTGCACCCGCAGCCTCCTCTCAATCGAGGAAACCCAGATCCTCTACAGTCTGCCGCCGAACCACATCCTCATTCAGCGTCACCCCGAGACCGGGACGATCGGGCACGGTGATATGCCCGTCCACGATCAGCGGACCCTCGACGATCAGCTCGCTCCAGACCGGATTCTCCTGATGGTGGAACTCCAGCGCCAGGAAATTGGGCACCGCCGCACAGACGTGGCAACTGCCCACCGTTTCGATTGGACTGCCGATATTGTGCGGCGCCATCGGCACGTAGTACAGGTCGGCCAGATCGGCGATGCGCCGTCCCTCCAGAAGCCCGCCGGCCTTGGCAAAGTCCGGCGAGATGATGTCTGCCCCCTGGTTCTGCAACAGCTCGCGAAATCCGAAGCGGGTATACAGATTCTCCCCCGTGCAGATCGGGGTGCTGGTCGCTGTCGTAACTCTCGCCATGGCCTCCGCGTTTTCGGCTGGAATCGGATCCTCCAGCCAGAGCAGGTTTAGATCCTCGAAAGCGTGAGCGACCTTCAGAATGTCGACCGGAGCATAGGCCCAGTGGGCGTCAATGGCCAGGTCGGTATTGCTGTCCAGACTCTCGCGGATGGCGGAGACGATGTCGATATAGTGAGCGATGTCGTCGTTGCTGATGCCGCGATTGTAGCGGTCCCGCCGCGACGGCAGCGGATCGATGTCGAACTTGATAGCCGAAAAACCCAGTTCCTCCACCGCCACGGCCTTTGCCGCGTAGGCCTCGGGGGTCTCCTCGTCACCGGCGTGACAATCGCAATACATGCGGACGCGATCGCGAAATTTCCCGCCCATCAGTTGCCAGATCGGCACCCCCGCCATCTGCCCGGTGATATCCCAGAGCGCCGACTCGATGCCGCTGATCGCGCTCATCACCGCCCCCTGGTAATACCCGGACGCCGACATCGACTTCATCATGTCGCGAAACAGCTTGTCCACATGGCGCGGATCCTCGCCGATCAAAGGCCGCTGCAGGCGGCTGTCCGCAACGATCTGATGGACACCGGCCCCGTGATAGGCCTCGCCGATCCCCGTGATCCCCTCATCCGTCCTGACCTTCACCAGTACCCACGGAACCGGCTGCAGCAACACCGCGCCAATATGAGTAATCTTCATCTTTTCTCTTTCTCTCTCTCTTTGGATCCTCGCATATTGGATGGCCGCTTGGACGTCATTCCGACGATGGAGGATTGTCAGGGCAGAGAAGGTCGGCAAGCTCGACCAACGCCCGGTGGATTGGGTAAACCCGCATGCCGTCCTCTTGCCGGATGCGATCTCCCCCATACAGCAGGTAGCATTGCGCCATCGGGTAGTCCCTTCTCAGGGCACGCAGACCGGTCAAATCGGCACGTGAGTACCGATTTGAACGCTTGACTTCGAAGGCCAGCATGCCACGCTCTCCGTAGAGAACGAAGTCGACTTCCGTGCCATCGCTGGTCCGCCAGTAGAACAGTTCATAGTCCAACGCCAGGGCTTCGTTGACGGCACGCAGTTCTTGTAGAACGAGCGTCTCAAGGCTGGCGCCCTCAGCCTCCTCAGGGGAATCCAGGGGTCCCATCGGTCGAATGGTCCGATAGACGCCTGTGTCAAAGAAATAGAACTTCGGGTGGGCGACAAGACGGCGGCGCGCTCGCTTGGTGAACACCGGCAGACGATAGCCGATCAGCAGGTCGTCCAGGATTCGGAAATAGCTGTCGACTACCTTGCGGTCGAGAGAGGACTCGCGGGCCACATGAGAGATTCAAGGGAGAACCCTGGGGAAAACTCGCCGTTTCCAGAAACCGGGTGAAGTTTGCCAGGTTGCGAGTCAGTCCTTCCTGCTGCACTTCTTCGCGCAAGTAGGTCTGCACGTAGGAGGATAAGTACTCGCCTGGTGCCTCATGTCCCGCGGTGGCTGGCAATTGTCCGAAACGGAGCGATCTCTCCAAAGCGCCGGAACACGTTGTATCTCATCGAGGACTATCCAGTCGGGGTCCTGGGTTCCGAGCATCGTTTCCAGACGGTGTGGGCGCGCCAGCAGTTCCGCATAAATGTCTCCGCTTAGGAGGTCCAGATAGAGTGTGTCTTTCGTCTGGAGATGCTCGCGCAACCAGGTTGTCTTGCCCGTGCCGCGAGGGCCGAAAAGGAAGAAGCTTCGTCCAATCACGGGCGGTCTTTTCAGCAGTCTGCCCAGCCTGAGGGGCAAAATACAGACATATTTGGGTATGTCAAGTCAATAGTCACCGGCACCCAGCATGAGATGAGGGAGAATCCTGGAGAGCCGACGGGGGACGGCGCCGATCACATTCAGTGTCTGCAATGCGTCCGCAAAAGTCGTCGTAAGTTGGATGGTGGGGCAAACCCCGACATCCTTGACCGAAGCATCGGTAATCATCTTCATAATACCTCTACATATGGCCCGCTCGCCTCCACGCTGCGGAGACTCTCCACACCATGTCTGACGGCGCCCAGCCAAGCACCATCGTCACTGTCGACGACACTATGGCCAACCTGCGCCTGCTCACGGACATGTTGCGTCAGCACGACTACATCGTGCGCGGGTACAGGGCTCCCAAAGCGCTGCACGAAGGTCACCGAGCCGCAACGAACCCCACGGTAGCCTCGCGCGCGAGCCTGGCGGACATACCAGGCGTTCACCACACGCAGGAACACCGCGATGGAGCCAGAGAATCACGTTGCCGCATTCGCCAACAATAGCGCGAGCAACACAAACACGAGTACGACGAACACTACCGGTCGCGATCTATGTGTGTAACGCGCTGTAGCCACCAAGATCTAATCCAACCATGAACGCGTCCTCCTTTCGAGCCGTTTGTCATCACGACGAGACCATCGCCTGTTTCAGGCGCCACGCTTAGAACTGCCGTCCAGCCCCTGTTCCCCCCTGTGTGCCCAACCAGTGTTACCCTGCCGGTGACACCATATTCGTGCCCAAGGCCATAGTTGTCAGCGGGCGCGACTGGCGTTTGCATGAGCGCCAGCGACTCGGTGCGCAGTACCCCCGAGGTTCCATGTTCGCCGCCCAGCCTGGCCATGCTCGCCAATGCGAACCGCGTGAAGTCGTCCAACGATGTTGCAAGTCCTGCCGCAGCCATCGCGGTGAACCGCGGCGGATCGTCGACTGGCTCACCTCCAGATCCATAGGGTGTCGCGGCGATTCGGTCGATGTCGGCGTCCCAGACGTACGAGCTCGAGTTCATCCCCAGCGGTCCGAGAACAGCGGTCTCCATGTATTCGGCGAACGCAAGGCCTGAGATCTCCTCGACGATTAACTGTGCGAGCGTGAAGCCACCTCCCGAATACTGATAGCGCGACCCCGGCTTGTGCGCCACATATACGGCACCCACTCCATTTGTTGCCCCCGAGAGCGATTCCTCGACGGTGGGCAGCGGCTCACCAGGCCAAAAACCCGGATAGCCATGCAGCGAGAGGCCAGCCGTGTGGCTCAACAGGCGGCGTACGGTCACCCGGTCGCGGTCCCACTCGGATTCCGGAAGCTGCCACCGAGTCAGGTAGGTGCTCACCGGTGCGTCCAAGTCGAGGTCCCCATTCTCCACGAGCTTCAGAATGCCCCATGACGCCACTGTTTTTGAAATCGAACCGATGTTGAAAACCGTGCCTGCCTCGACGGGTCTGCCGAATGC
>Ga0208879_1004243_pt1 | contig 11261 bp, 8 predicted proteins | sample Knorr_S15_td_Bot_FD_185605 | JGI IMG/M metagenome (GOLD analysis project Ga0208879, IMG submission 185605) | Marine microbial communities from Southern Atlantic Ocean transect - Knorr_S15_td_Bottom_ad_5009_LV_A (SPAdes) (version 2) | ecosystem: Environmental > Aquatic > Marine > Oceanic | place...
CAGGAACGAGCCAAAATTGTCGGAGCCGAGCTCTACCGTTCCGTCCTTACAGCGCAGACATGATTTGAAGTACAGCATCGTTACGCCTCCCTGGATTGTCGGGGATCACTGGGATCACCGGTCTCACGGCAGACACCGTGGCTATCGTCCACCACCCGGAATTACCGGGGTGTTAGCTGAGTGCAATCTGGCGGCACCTTATCCGGTAACGACTAATTCGTTCCTGTTGGATTTGCAACGAGTTTTGGCGAATTTTGCAATTTCCCTCTTTTCGGCGCGGCTGTGACAGATGGGGCAGGCATATGATTCGTCAAAAATTGGCGTCGAAAATAGCGTCGAGATCTGATGCATGTAGCTTGGTGGGTCCCGTGAGATTCAATCCGGCAGTATCAACCCGTGACCCGGGAGGTGTTTTCGAATGGCAAGGCTGTACATAATTGGTGCCGGGACGCCCACTCCTACGCCCACCCGGTTCGGATCGGCTTACGTACTCGAAATCGAGGGCGAGAAGATCATGTTCGACTGCGGCCCTGCGACGACCCACAAGCTGGTACAGGCGGGTCTGTGGCCGACCGATATCGACTACATCTTTTTCACGCACCACCACTTCGATCACGACATCGATTATCCGTGCTTTCTTCTCACCCGCTTCGACCAGTCGATAGGAAAGGAGAATCGGCTCCAGGTGTTCGGGCCGACTCTTACAGAGATGATCACAGAAGGTGTAATCGGGGAAAACGGCATCTTTTCGCATGATTGGAAGGCCCGGATATATCACCCGCTTTCGCAGAAGGTATACATGAACCGGGGCGGGGTGATGCCGCGGCCGGCTCCGAAGGTTTCGGCCCGTGACGTGGGAGTTGGCACGGTTCACACGGCGAAGAACTGGGAGGTCACTTCGGCCAACGCCGAGCATGTGCAGCCGTATCTGGATTCACTTGCCTACCGGATCGAGACGAAGTCGGGCAAGTCCGTAGTGTTCACCGGCGATACGCAGCCGTGCCAGTCGATAATCGACCTTGCAAAAGATGCCGACGTGATGCTGTGCATGTGCTGGGACGACCAGGAGCTAATGGATGCCGATGGCGAGGCGCCGGGCCAGTGCGGTACGACCGGGGCCGCCCGTATGGCGGAAGAGGCGGGCGTGAAGAAGCTGATCCTCGTGCACATGGGGGCGCACATCTCGCAGCACGGCCCGATGGAGAAAGGCCTCGGCGACATCCGTGAGATCTATGGCGGCCAGGTCATCTACGCTGAAGAGCTAATGGCCATCGACATCTAGCGGCCATCGACTGGTCTGGCAGATTCGCGACCCATCCGCTCCTCCCGGCATCCAATGATCGACTATGCCTGAACTACTCATCACTACCCTGCTCACGATCATTTCGTACTTGATCGGCGGGATTCCTGCCGCCTACCTGGGTGGCAGGTTTTGGGGACCATCGAAAGTGTCTCTCTTCGTAGCGACATTCTCCTCACCCTAACCCTCTCCCGCTGGAGAGGGGATTTGGAGCCGGAACCGGGTTCAGGTCAGTTCTCGCTTCATCTGGGCGAGTCCCATCGGACCCAGTTTCAGCGCCCTGTTGTGCCATTTTTTCAGATCGAACGCGGCTCCGGCCTTCCCCTTTGCCGACTCCCGCGCTTCGAGCCACACGCGCTCGCCGACTTTATAGCTGATAGCCTGCCCCGGAATTCCAAGGTACCTGTCGATTTCCGAGTTCACGAAATCGGCCGGGAAGTGCACCCGCTCTCGCATGAACTCGAGTGCCAGCTCGCCATTCCAAACCTCGCCGGGGTGGAAATCCGAGTGCGCAGGGATTTCCAGGCCCAGGTGCATGCCGATATCGACGATTACGCGAACGCTTCTCAGCGCCTGCGCGTCCAACATCCCCATGTAGTAATCGGGGTTTTCCAAGTAGCCCAGCTCTCCCATCAACCGTTCGGCATACAGCGCCCATCCTTCCGCGTGGCCCGAAGTTCCCGCCAACAGACGCTGGAATCTTGAAAGATCTTCGGTCATGGCGACGTTTGTTGCGATCTGAAAGTGGTGGCCTGGCACGCCTTCGTGGTACGCGATCGAAACCTCGCGCCAGATCGGGAATTCGGTTTTACCGCCGGTCGGATACCAGGTGCGACCTGGACGTGAAAAGTCTTCCGACGGCCCGGTGTAGTACATCGCCAGCGCACCGCCAGGAGGTGCGATCAGGGTCTCGATCTTGCGGACCGGGTCGAGAATGTCGAAGTGGACACCGTCCACCTCCTCGATAGTACGGTCCTGAAGGTCCTGCATCCACTGCCTGAATTCGTCTTCGCCTGCGATCATTCGCGCCGGGTCGGTCTCGAGGATTTCAACCGCTTCACCGATCGAAGCGCCGGGTTTTATCTTTTGCGCAGTTTCGGTCATTTCCGACATGACCCAGGCAAGTTGTTCCCAGCCCCAGTCGTACGTTTCTTCGGGGTTGATTTCAGCCCCGAGGTAGCCGCGTGCGGCGAGGGCGTATCGATCTCGACCAACGCCATCGATGGGAGTCGCATCTGGCAGGTACGACTTGCGCAGATAATCGGCCATTTCTCCATAGACGACCGTAGCGGAGGCAGCGGCGTCTTCAACTCTTTCGCTCAACGCTCCGTCGTTGACATCTGAGGCAGCGAGGGCGTTTACAAGCGAATCGAAAAACGGGGCGCTGTCGCCCGATCCCGCCCATGTCTCACACTGTTCAGCACAGCCGTTCACCTGGCGCTGCGAAGTAACGAAGCCTTCAGCACGGCCGACTTCCAGAGTTTGCCGGTAGCCGTCCATGGCCTCGCCGATTTTTTCCATTCGGGAAGCGATATTTTCCCAGGCCTCGACCGAATCCTGTGGCATGAGATCGAATATTGAGCGAACGTTCTGGATTGGAGAAAACAGGACGTTCATATCCCGCAGGTGCTCACGGGATTCGTACTTCTCGACCGAAAGCGTCAACTCATCGACGAAAGTGTCCTTGCACATCCGTTCCCGTTCGTTCGCCGGTACGGCCGCGTTCATTTGCGAGAGGGATGTCCCGACCTCGGCGTGAAAGGCCTCCGCGGCTTCGAGCGAGTAATCGGCCATCAGGTGGTCGAAACCGCGAACTCCCATGTGGGTCGCGGATAGCGGGTGATGTTTCGCCACGGTGTCGACGAACCCGTCAGCGATCTCAAAAACTCCGGCCACGTGGTCTTCCTTTCCTGCTGGTTGTCAGTCGATTCGCCTGTACAGGAAACCGCCGAGCCTGAACGAACACGGCCTCCCGTCGTTGTCCAGCGCGAATTCGGCCAGTTCCCCGGCACCCCGGCCGCCCGCGATTCGAAATGCGCGTTGCACGCCGACTGACGGGTCGATTTTCAAATCGGCCGGTCCGTGAAGCGAGTAATCGCCTTCACCGGGAGCGCCGAGTCCGAATCCCGTTTCACCGAAAACCACATCGACGTACGCACCCGGTTCCGCCCAGTAGCGCCCGAGATATGGTGAAGCCTGTTCGCGCGAAACATCGGACAGGTCGGATGCGATCTGCTCGGCGACCGGGCCAAGTTCTTCGATTACTAATTCGGTGACGGCGGCGGGCAGTTTGTACGGCGTGGGTGCGGGCCAGATGTTGGCCAGCATAATCACCCCGGTCTGCGATTTGATATCGAACGTTATGTTCGAAGAGAATCCCTGGATGCCGCCTCCGTGACCGTGAAGGACCAGATCGCCCCGTCTGAGCAGCATCCAGGCAATTGCCTGACCGCTGTTCCAGCCGTCCCCGAGATAGATCGGGCGATGCATTTCGGCGAGCGTCGTAGCGGCAAGTACGTCGCTCGGGTGGTTTTTTCGCTCTGATGAAAACTGGAACGACATCCACTTTGCAAGGTCCTCAACGTTGGAGTGCAACTGGCCGGCAGCCGCGATTCCTTGCAGCGGGGCGTATGGCGCTTCACGAAGGTCATCGGCGCCGGGAGTCGGAGGACTGTAGCCGGTGGCTTTCAGATCCGCCTGCTCCGGGTCGAGTTCGAACCGTGTGTTCCCGAGCCCGAGTGGTCCGGTAATTTCTTGGTAGATGTACTGTTCGTACGGGATGCCGCTGACCTTTTCTATGACATGACCGAGCAGGCCCACGGCAAGGTTCGAGTACTTCCACTGGCTGTCCTGCGGGATCACAATTTCGATCTCGGCAAGGCCGTTCAGCAACTCGTCAGTACTAACGAACGATGGCGCGTTCCAGTCGGTGAGCGGATGTTCAGTGCGCAAGCCCGAGTAGTGCGTCATCATCCTGCGGAGCGTCACGTCTTCGAGCGTGCCATGTAGCGCCGACGCTACGGTGAAGTCGGGCAGGTGCAGCAGCAGCGGGTCGTCGAGTTCAAGCTTCCCGAGGTCACGCAGTTGAAGAATTGCAGTCGCGGTGAAGGTTTTTGTGATCGACGCCACCCGCGAGATAGTCTGCGAAGTGGGTGGCAGATCGGTCCCGAGGCGCTGGGTGCCGAACGAAAAGTAGGCAACCAGCGAATCGCCACGCACGATGCCGACCGACATTCCGGGAATTCGATCGCTCTTCATCGAGACCTGGACGAGATCTTTTATTTTCGGTTCGACCGAACCCAGATCCACGTCGTTCGCCAATCGGTCCTCCAGAAATTAACAGAAATACGGCACCCGTATTACGCGTGCCGTCAGGTTACTTCCCTGGAGAGCCCGGAGGGGCTAATTCAAAGCGATTATCGTGCAGGTCAGGCAGCTTTTCGCTCCGGCGTTTTCCTGAGCTGAATCATCTGTCGGAGAACCTGTTTGCGGTAAATCTCCATGCGGTCGTCGATCGCTCTTAACGTACTGCGTTTGACGCGGATGCTCTGCTTCACGTCACCGACAGTCCTCATGGCGTCCTGGTACTGCTCTTCAAGATCGGCGATCGCCAGGCGAAGGTCGTTGCTGAATGCCGCGATATCGGCGTTGGGATTCTGTTCGAGGAGGTCCTGTTTGGCCTGTTCAAATTCGATCTTGATGCCATCGACGTGCCGTTTCTTGTTTTCTATAAGGTCTTTTTTCTCTTCCCAGAGGGTAACCAGCTTGTCGTGGTCACTGGTTACCGCCCGCAGTTCGGCCAGACGCGGTTCGACCTTCATCATGATCTGGCTGACCTGCTCGGCCACATACGCAATCCGAGTCGGCCTCCCGGTTTTGCCAAGCTGGGTCATTAGCGAATGGATTCTGGGGTCATCTGTCCAATGAACCATGAAATTGCACGTACTCCTGGCGGCCGACGAGTTATGCCGCAGTCGCTGAATTGCTAACCGTGGGTTCAAGTGTCTCGAACATTGTGTGCCAATCGACATAGTGGATAGTCCAACTGAAATAGGAGAATCGTCCTGTTAAAGGCACTGGCCACACGGTCGATGTAGTATCGACCTCGAAACGGCGACAAACCCGAATCCTTATGTCTCTGCGATCTCAGTCGCGGTCCAGATGAGCACCCAAAAAAACAAATGAAAATCACGGAAATCACGATCGATGTCATTGAACGTATTGCGCCCGCGGTGCAGGTGCAGGACGAACGAAATGACCTTGGCGGGACCACGACTCAGGGTGTGTTGAGGGTCAGGACCGAGGACGGCCTTGAGGGAAACGCGTTTATAGGCGACCAGGCCGGCGATTCGACGCAACGAATGGACCTGATTATCAAGAAACTGAAACCCGTAATGATGGGTCGCGATTCGTCGGACCGCGAATGGCTGTGGAACCAGCTACCGGTAATTTCCGGCCACGGGGGAGCCCTTGAGCCGGTCTGGGCACCACTCGACGTAGCGCTGTGGGACATCGAGGGCAAAGCTGCCGGTACGCCCATTCACAAGCTGCTCGGAACGGCGAGGACCGAGGTGCCGCTGTACGCAACGTACCCTCCCCGTCACGGCACGCCAGAGGGGTTCATCGAAGAGGCGTTGCAACTTAAATCGGAGGGGTTCAAGGCGTACAAGATCCACCCCGGGCCGCTGTCGGCACATGATGCCGCGACCACTGCTGAAAAAGTGCGCGAGGCTGTCGGCGACGGGATGACGTTGATGCTCGACCGCAATCACGGCTACGACTTCCGTGAGGCTCTTTTTGTTGGGCGGGCCCTCGACGCAAACGGTTTCTACTGGTTTGAAGACCCGGTGCCGGTCAGCGACATCGAGTCGATACGTGAGCTGACCCGGAGACTCGACACGCCGCTGAACATGAGTGACACATCTGAATTCCTGTTGCACGAAGCTGCCAATTTCCTACAGATGGGCGCGGTGCGGCTGATACGCGGTACGGTGCGGAAAATCGGAATCACCGGGTTGAAAAAGCAGATGTCGCTTGTTGAAGGTTTTAACCGGGTGTGCGAGATCGGCCTGGCCGGAAATTCAGCCCTCAACGCGGCAAATCTTCATGTGATGATGTCATCGCTTAATTGCACGTACTTCGAGTACTGGCTTCCTAAAACGATTCATCAGTGGGGCGTGACCCACCAACTCGAAATCAACAAAAACGGCAATCTCGATGCGCCAACCGGTCCCGGTCTTGGAATTGAACTGGACGAAGATTGGATTTCGGCACACAGAATTGCCACGCTTTCTTGAGCGAGCCATCTGGTCTGTCGGTCGGTCACGAACTGGAGGGATACAAAGCTCTCATACTGGGACCGATTTTGTGGTAGATTCGCCGGCGCGCGACATGATTGGCTCGTTTGTTGCTGACTTTTACAGACCGCCGGGCGACCCGATTCACGTGTTTGAACCAGCTACCGATGTTGAAGCAAGACCAAAGATGAAACAAAACCTCGCTGCGGGTCGAATCACCGGCATCGCAATCGCCGAAAGTCTTGGGATCACACCCCTCATCAACGCGGGCGGGCCGAACACCCGTCACTCGGGATCGCGCCCTCGACCCGAGGCGATCCAGGCCATGGAGGCGATGAGCGAGGTTTTCGTTCAGATCGACGAAATGCTGATTGCTGCCGGAGAGCGCATCGCCGAGCTGACGGAGAACGAAGCGGCGACCGTCACATCGGGCGCATCGGGAGGGCTGGTGGTCCAGGCAGCGGCGGCGATGGCTAAAGACGATCCCGACCGGATTTCAAAGTTGCCGATCACCGACGGGATGCCGAACGAACTGATTATCCAGCGGGGGCACCGGTTTATCTACGACCACCTGTACCTCACCGCGGGTGCCAGGTTTGTTGAGGTCGGGGGCACCGACGGCTGCACCATCGACGAGGTCGAGGCAGCGATCTCAGCCCGCACTGCCGGGATTATCCATCTCGAGTCCCCGTTCAAGAACGCGGGTGCCGTGCCCTTGCCCGATCTTGCCGACCTCGCGCACAGCCGTAACCTGCCGGTCCTGGCAGATTGTGCATCGATGCTGCCCCCGCGCGCGAACCTCACGAAATACACCAACCAGGGCGCCGACCTCGTCAGTTTTTCGGGCGGAAAGGCCGTCCGTGGCCCACAGAGCACCGGGTTCCTGATTGGGAAGCCCGAATGGATCGAGTATGCGCGCCTGAACAATGCGCCGAATCCGGGCGTCACCAGAGCGCAAAAGGTTTCCAAAGAAGAGATCGCAGGGCTCCTCGCAGCTCTTGAAGTTTTCGTGGCCATCGACGAGGAGACCGAGACACGTAATTACCGGGAGCAGATGAATTTTGTGGTCGATCAGATCGCCGAAATCCCAGGAATGACCGCCGAGGTGAAGCACAACTACGACCACTACATTCCGCAGGCGGTCGTAACGTTCGGCGACAACTGGCGCGGGCCTTCCACCGCGGAAATTGTCGACCGATTGAAAGCAGGAACGCCCCGGGTATTTGCGGCCGACGGCCAGGGGCCTCCGAACGGAATGTGGATCGATCCGCTGAACCTCCAGGAAGGCGAGGTGGAGATTGTGGCGGAGCGGTTCAGGACAGTACTGATCGAGGCCGCGTCGGGACGCTAACATTCAGGCATCGAATGATCACCTACAACTATGCGAACCATAGGAACTAAAAATTGACACGCATCGCGGGCAAACACGCTCTTTTGAAAATGTTTGAGGCCGAGGGAGTCGAATACATGTTCGGCAACCCGGGAACGAGCGAGGCGCCGATGATGGCGGTGATGGACCAGTACCCCTCGATCGAGTATGTGCTGGTGCTCCAGGAAGGTGTAGCCGTTGGGCTCGCCGAGGGTTACGCACGCTCGACGGGCAAGGTCCCGCTCGTAAGCCTTCACATCGACAACGGTATGTCGAACGGGCTGTCTCTGATGATCGACCAGCTAAACGGCGGGACTCCGATGGTAATGACAGCCGGAAACAAGGATATCCGGAAGCTTGCGCCGGGTAGGTCTGACCTCGCGAACATGGCCCGCCCATACGCAAAGTGGAGTACCGAAATTACCCATGCCGAACAGGTCCCTGCAGTAATCCGGCGGGCGTTTCAGGAAGCCCGGACCGTACCTACCGGACCGGTTTTTGTGGCGATGTCGGCAAACGCCTTCGATGATGTGGCGGACGTAGACCTCGTTCCGTCAACTCAGATCGACATTTCGCCTTCGGCAGATCCACAGACGATCGATCAGGTTTGCGGTTTGATAGCTGGCGCAGAAAGGCCGATATTAATTGTTGGCGACCGGGTGGCCGAATCGGACGGTACCGACTCAGCGGTGGCAGTAGCCGAAGCCGGTGGGATGCGCGTTTACGGGCATGCATCGACCGGTGTGAACTTCCCGGCCAACCACCCGTTATGGCAGGGGAGCCTGAGCATGCGTACGCCCGAGGCTGTCGCTGCAGTCCGGGCCGCTGACGTGATCGTGGCGGTCGGCTGCCCCGTTTTTGAAGATTTCTTTTATCAGCCCGGCCAGTTTGTTGCGGCAAATTCAAAACTGGTCCATATCGATATAAATCCCGGCACGATTGGGAAGTCCGAGCCAACTGATATCGGCATCTTGGCAGCGCCCGGAAAAGCCCTCGGACAGCTTGCGGAGGCCCTGTCGGCGGGGATGACTGGCACACAGGCCGAGGCGGCGGCTGGCCGCTCTCGGGAGGCTGCCGGTGAAAGTGCCGTCCGGGTGAAGGCTTTCCGGAAAATTGCGAGTGCTCAACCTGGCAAGGGCAGGCCGATGTCGCCTGCCATGATGGTCGATCGACTGGCCAGTGCCCTGCCTGAAAACGCGGCGGTATTTAACGATTCGATAAGTACGGGGGGCCTGCTGATCGAAGCGCTGGCACCGTCGGTCAAAGGCACCTACTACGGGTGTCGCGGACAGGCAATCGGATGGGGCATGGGTGCGACGATGGGCGTGAAACTGGGGAGTCCGGACCAGCCCGTTGTGGGCGTTATCGGCGACGGCAGTGCGATTATGACGGTTCAGGCCCTCTGGACCGCAGTTAACTCAGAAATTCCTGCAATTTTCGTGATCTGCAACAACGCCTCTTACAGAGTGTTGAAAGTGAATATGAACCACTACCACCGGCTCAATTCGCTTGCGCAGCCCGACTCATATTTTGCGATGGATTTCCGGCATCCCATCGACTTCGCTGCCCAGGCGCAGGCTTATGGGGTGAAGGGAGTGCGGGTCGAGGACCCGGCCGATATCGATACGGCAATCAACTCTGCAATCGACTCCGGCGAGCCCGCGGTTATCGACATGATTATCGACGGCGCCGTTTAGTCTGCCGGCATCGGTTCACATTGCCGAACGTAGGTAATCCTGGTTCATTTCACGGGCACAGCTTCCCGGAATCCACGGTTCCGGGAACTTCAAGGGACCCGCCCGTTCACTTTCGTCGCTTTCGCGGGGCGATAGTGAACATTACGCGATCGTCACGAACGGCAATTTTCAGACGTTTACCAGCCAGTTTTGCTGCGTAAGTCAAGCGTGAACGAATTTTGGCGGTCGATCCCCCCTTTTCAATTATCACCGCTTTGCCCGTGTTTCGGTCGAGACTTGTGATTACGTTAAATAATTCCTGAGTTTCAGCGGAACGGGCGCGGCCTCGCCTGGTCGCAGTACTCATTTCTTTTATATCTATATCGATTATTTTCACATCTTTTCCCCTCGTATTTTTACATCTTATCACCCTGACGATTTCTCGCTGGCGATACATGCTGATTTCACCCAGACCCCGGATGAAGTTCGGGTACTCTTGAGCCATTTATTCGCGGCGCTGCGAGAACCAACCACCTCCGATTAGGTTGGGGCACTTGCAGATTTCCGCAAGGGTCACCCGTTTATTCACTGATGCAACGCACGAGGGCCAACCGTTTACTTGAACGGTGATGCAATTGGGACTGCAACGACCTTCAGCCCGCGGCAAATTGGTTGAGCAGATTCCGGCCAGGGGCATCGCAGCGTAATGCCCGAGCCCGTTTCGTATGCCGGTTCATATTCCGGTCGACAGAACGCTCTCAGGTAAATAGAAAGCACCGTATTCATGCAACTCGCGGATGACATCACTCCTGATGATCTGAAGATTTTCATCGAAGAGGCCGAAGAACAACTTCAGCTGCTTAACGATGAAGTGGTCCAGCTAGAAAAAGAGGCGACCGAGGATGGTCTCGCTTCTATTTTCCGCGCGGCACACACCCTTAAAGGTTCATCGGCAATGTTGGGCTACCCAGCGATGTCGCGCGTGGCCCACGCCATGGAGAGCCTGCTCGACAAGCTCCGTAATGGCGAGGTTACAGTCACGCCCGAACTAGTCGACGCATTGCTCCATTCACTTGATGTGCTCAGAGTTCTGACCGATGAGTTGATTGAAGAACGGGGAGTTGAAGTAGATTTCGAATCGCTGGTAGCGGAACTTGAGGCATGCGCGGGCAATGAACCTGTACGGGCAACGGGCGGTGGTGAAGCATTGCTGGAACTGAAGCTGAATGACCAGGACCTGGACATGGTTTCTATCGCTCTTGCGGCCGGCGAGAGTGTCTTCGAAATTATTGCATCGGTAACGGGCGAGAATGCATTTTCATCGATCCGATTGTTCCAGTTGACCACCGAACTATCGGAACAGGCGCGGTTGATCAAATCTGCTCCGAGCCTTGAAGACATCCAGGCCGAGAACAACGGCACGACATTCACAGCAATCGTTGGGTACGACAAGTCTGACGACGAGTTGAGTGCGCTCGCCTTATCGGTACAGCACATAGGAAACGTTAAAGTTTCGGCATACAGTCCTGAACCGGCGAGCACTGCGGAGGGAACCGAAAAAGCAACAAAGCAGGGCGTCGCCGGGGAGGGCCGGCAGAAGGTGGTCGTGTCACAGACCG
>Ga0208879_1004245_pt1 | contig 11260 bp, 10 predicted proteins | sample Knorr_S15_td_Bot_FD_185605 | JGI IMG/M metagenome (GOLD analysis project Ga0208879, IMG submission 185605) | Marine microbial communities from Southern Atlantic Ocean transect - Knorr_S15_td_Bottom_ad_5009_LV_A (SPAdes) (version 2) | ecosystem: Environmental > Aquatic > Marine > Oceanic | place...
GTAGCTCAGTTGGTTAGAGCACTGGTTTGTGGTGCCGGGGGTCGTGGGTTCGAATCCCATCATCCACCCTAAAAACGAAAGTCTCTTGAATTATTCAAGGGACTTTTTTAGTTTTATACCTTTGCCTTATGGAATTGAATAAACAAGAAATTCATCAGTTGGGGATGAATGTGGTTGGTAAGCATTTAGAGCAAAATGGCTTTGAGTTTTTAGCTGTTAAGAGCGAAATTGGAAGTTCACCACAGTTTGTATGTGTGAAAAATGAAAAGGAACTTTTCTTTGTTCTAGTTCGCACGGTTAGCTTCCCTGAGGATCCGCAGAAATACGATGAATCGTGGATGCAGAAAATGAAAAAACACGCTATCGAGAAGAAAGCGCGCATTTTGTATGCAGGAGTCGGTATTGCCGACTCTAATGATATGATGGCTAAGCCTCAGAAAGGAGAGGAGTCTTTTGTGAATTATAAAGGCTTAGTAGAAATCGATTTAACTACTGAAAAGTAGGTTTGAAATTGTCTAAATATTTCATTTGACTTTCCTCTGAAGATAAAATTTCTTTAAAATTTGGTTCTATAATTAATCTAAGCCAAAATTCAATTTGTTGAGGAACAGGTATTTTTTTATTATTATTGTATTGAGTTGGATGTTTTAATCCAGACTATTTAAACATCATATTCATTTTTTCGTCCATGTAAATAACAGTAGGATACGATTTTACTCCTAATTCTGTCGCAAACTGATGCTGGCTATTTCTTCCTTTACCGCTCGGGTTAAATCCAGGGTTCGAATATTCAGTCCCTTTAAAGCTAAGGTCCTCTCCACCTTCAGCATTAAACTTTACGGCGTAATAGTTTTTGTTGATATACTCAATCACATCCTTATTTGTGAAGGTGTTCTTCATCATCATCTTACATGGTCCACACCAAGTTGTGTAAACATCAATAAGAACTTTACGAGGTTCCTTTTGCATTTGTGCTTCTGCTTGCTCAATACTAATCCAATTAATTTTAGCTTCTTGAGCATTTACAGCAGTACTCAATGTAAATAGAAGGGCAAATATTGAAAGTAATTTCTTCATGCTTAGTTTTTGTTTTCACTCTCAAACCTGCAATTATTATTCCATTGAGGATTCAGTAGAATTAGTGTTAAATATTCACTGTCAGCTTTATGTCTAACTACTAAATTCCCTTATTTAACACCGTGCATCAATTTCTTCAGTAATGGATTTAAGAACATTACTAAAAGTCCTGCTACAGCTGGAACGATAGTGAATATTAAGAAGAATGTAGACAAGCTATATTCATTGGTGATGTTCTCAATTTGTCCACCTAATACAGCTGCAAGTTTATTACCAATAGCTATAGCTAAATACCACATCCCAAACATAAAGGCGATCATTCTGGCAGGGACGAGCTTAGATACATAAGATAAACCTACGGGCGATAAACAAAGCTCTCCTAGAGTGTGGAATAAGTAGGCTAAAATTAACCATACCATACTCACCTTTACACCCGCTTCAATTCCGTAAGCACCAAAGGCTAAAAAGCCAAATCCTGCCGCCATAATAATTAAACCTAAGCCGTATTTTATGGCTCCAGAAGGATTGTATTTACTATCCCACCACTTAGAGAAGGCCGAAGCAAAAGCGATGATAAAGAAAGAGTTTAGAATACTAAACCAGGAAACTGTAATTTCAGATTCAGTAGCCGTAAATTCTCTGCCTAGCATCCAAAGAACAATTCCCCAAATACCTAAAAAGCATATGGCTAAGACATAATTTGAGCCTGGGATTTTCTTCATGGTTTGTTTACTCAATAAGTATAGAACCCACGAAATAATTGCTAGTGGAATAATGGTTAGCAGAGTATTTACAATGTTGAATATCATTTGTCCATCTCCAACCAAAGATCTATCCACATAGTCTCTAGCAAAAAGAACCAATGAAGTGGCTCCCTGTTCGAAACTCATCCAGAAGAAGACCGTAAAGAAGGCAAAGATGATTACTGCAAGCATTCTATCCCGAACGATTTTAGTATATCGATAAATACGAGAAATCACTAGGTATAAGAAACATACTAAGCCAAATAGTACTACCGCATACTGTCCAGATAATACACCTAACTCAAATGGGAACAAGTCGATTCCAGCAATCTTAGACATAGGGTCGTTAATGGCATATGTCAATCCAATAACGGCTGAAATTACAATTAGAATTTTATCTACTAATGTAAACGGATTCGGTTTTTCAGAAGCAATTTCTTCACCGTGAGAATCAATTTCTCCTGTATGATTTTCTTTTGCTTTTTCAATTTTCGATGGGACATCTCCAATAGTCCCGAAAAGAGGTTTAGCCATCCAGAATTGTAGGGTACCCAATAACATGAATATACCTGCCAAACCAAATCCCCACGACCAGCCAACTCTTTCTGCAAGGTAACCACAAAGCATCATTCCGAAGAAAGCACCTGCGTTAACTCCCATATAGAAGATCGTATAAGCACCATCTTTTTTCTCTGGAAGGTCTTTGTACATTTCGGAGATTATTGAAGTCATATTTGGTTTAAAGAAACCAGTACCTATAACCAAAAGAGCCAAACCTACATAAAGCATAAACTCTGTTTCAAGTGCCATTGCAGCATGTCCTAAAGTCATGATTAAAGCCCCAATAACAACAGCCCAACGATAACCTGTAAGCTTATCAGCTATTACCCCACCAGCAATAGGCGTGAGGTATAATAACATGGCATATGTACCAAATAAAGCACCTGCATTTTCTGCTGTCCATTCCCATCCTGGGTTAGCACCCACTGCTGCATAGGTTAAGAAGTTGATTAATAATACACGCATTCCATAGAACGAGAAACGCTCCCACATTTCTGTGAAAAACAATACAAATAATCCCGCTGGATGCCCTAGTACATTAGACTTGAAAAAGTCGTGGGAGGTAGTTGTTGTACTCATGATTTGGTTGTTTAGAATAAAAAAGCCTCTCCGAGTTATCAGAGAGGCTTTGAATAATTGTGTTTTAAACTAACTCTGCTTCCGCGTCCTCAGCTCCATGTGTAAGTCTCTTTAATGGTTTCAGTAATGCTATTACTAGTAATCCAAATAGTACAGTAAATACAACTATACCTGTGAAAATTGCGTATTCACCGAATTGAGAAGAAACTTCACCAATTACACCAGCAACTTTCCCTCCAAGACCAGTAGCAGCAAAGTAAAGACCCATCATTAGTGATGCATACTTTACAGGAGCTAATTTTGTAACAAAGGACAATGAAACTGGAGATGAACATAGTTCCCCAATTGTATGGAAAAGATACGCAAGAACTAACCATTGCATTCCTGAGCTACCTGTAGCTTCATATTCTTTTACAGCGAATATCATGAAGACAAAACCTAAGCCCATTATGATTGTCCCAGTAGCCATCTTAAATAATGAAGAAGCTTCTTTGTTTTTTAATTTTCTTTTTGCCCAAATATTAGCTATCCAAACAGCAAATATTAAAATAAATCCAGCATTTAAACCTTGGAACATAGGTGTTGGTACAACCATTCCAAATAGCATTCGATTGGTTTTAGTTTCAGTATAAACACTCATCAATCCACCAGCTTGCTCAAAGGCACCCCAAAACACAATAACTAAAAGGAACGACAATAAAAGTACTAAGAAACGATCCTTCATTATTTTGTCTTCCAAATCTTTGTAGATCATCATCATTAATCCAACTACAAATGATAAGAATACAAATAAAGCACCATATCCCCAATGATCTACTCCTTCTTTGTAGTAACCAATAAGAATAGAGCCAATTAACAACACACTCATAATTGTCATATGAAGTGGTGATTTGAATATGTTTGAGAAAAGCTTACCAATTGAAATGTCATTATTTTTTTCTTCAATTGTAGGTTTGTTCCCTACTTCGTCTAAATACTTTTGGCCATAAATATATACTCCAAGTCCAATTAGCATTGCAATTCCTGCAAGCCCGAAACCTGCATGCCATCCCCACGTAGCTACTACTAGACCTACAAATGTTGTCGCGAGAAGTGATCCCAGATTTATCCCTATATAGAATATGCTAAAACCTTTATCTCTTCTGATGTCACCCTCTTTGTATAATCCACCTACCATTGTAGATATATTTGGCTTTAGAGCTCCAACTCCAAGAATGATAAATCCTAGACCTGTAAAGAATGACCATTCTGCATCAATAGCAAGTATACCGTGTCCAATTGATAGGAGTATGGCGCCTAGCATGACTGTTTTTTTCTGTCCAAGAACTTTGTCAGCTAAAATCCCACCTGGGATTGAAACTAAATAAACTAACATCACGTACCATCCATAAAGCTGATAAGCTTGAAGTTCACTCCATCCTAACCCTGCTCCATTTGCATCATTTACTTTAGCAATCATGTAAATAACCAAGATGGCTCTCATTCCGTAGTAAGAGAATCTTTCCCACATTTCTGTAAAGAAAAGAACAAATAGCCCTTTAGGATGTCCGAATAATTCGTTGTCTTTTGTCATTGGAGGTTTGTTTTAAAAATATAAGTTTCGAAAATAGGAAAAAAATATTGACTATAAGTTTTCTTGGATGAAATTGGTCATCTTCGTGAAAAGGTGAAGGCGGGTATAACCTCCGTAAATACCGTGATTTTTATTCGGATAGATGAATAAATCGAACTGCTTATTCGCATTTACTAAAGCATTTGTCATCTCCATAGTATTCTGATAGTGAACATTATCATCACCCGAGCCGTGAATCAATAAATATTTTCCTTTTAGTTTTTCTACATGATTGATAGGCGAATTATCGTCGTAACCCGAAGCATTTTCTTGTGGAGTACGCATATAACGTTCTGTGTAGATAGAATCGTAGTAACGCCAGTTGGTTACTGGAGCCACAGCAATCGCCATTTTAAAGTCGTCGGCACCTTTTAGCAGACATAACGAAGACATATAGCCACCATAGCTCCATCCGAAGATTCCAATTCGAGAACCGTCAACATAAGGCAGGCCTGCTAAATAACGGTTGGCTTCAATTTGATCAACCGTTTCTAGTTTCCCCAATTGTTGGTAGGTACATTTCTTGAACTCAGCACCACGAGCACCTGTTCCACGGTTGTCAACACAAGCAACAATATAACCTTGTTGTGTAAGCATTTGATACCACATATAGTTTGAACCACCCCAAGCATCGGTTACCTGTTGTGAGCCAGGGCCACCGTAAAGGAACATGAATACTGGATATTCTTTAGTAGCATCAAAGTCGTGAGGTTTCATCATCCAACCGTTCAAATTCACATCTTCAGTAGTGTTGAAGTTGAAGAATTCTTTTTCACTCAATGCGAATTCTGATAAATTGGTGTTTAAAGAAGCATTGTCTTTTAACATGCGAACTTCAGATCCTTCGGCGGTAAACAGACTAAAGTAATAAGGCGTGTTCGCATCAGAATGTTGATTGATAAAATATTTAAAGCTATTGCTAAATGTAGCGGAGTTTGTTCCTACCCTATTCGTAAGGGTTCTTTTGTTTTTACCGTTAATATGAACGGCATAAACATCTCTATGCATAGCACTGCGTTCAGCAGAAGCAAAATATACGGTGTTGGTATTTTCTTCGATTCCGTAGAAATCAGTCACATCGTAATCGCCTTTGGTAATCTTACGAACTTGCTTTCCTTTTAAGTTATAAAGGTAAATGTGATTATAACCCGACTTTTCACTTGTCCATACAAAGTGTTTACCATCGTTTAAGAAGGTAAGGTTATCGGTTACATCAATATAGGCTTCGTCAGTTTCGGTAAAGATTGTTTTTGCCGAACCGTCGTTTGCATTTACTAATATGAAGTCCAAATTGTTTTGATGACGATTCATTCTCTGTACCGAAAGTACATTTTCGTCTTTCGTCCATTTGATGCGAGGGATATAAAATTCTTCTTCTACTTCAATGTCAGCTTCAACGATTTTGTTTGAAATAAGGTCGTAGATGAAAATCTCAACGGTAGAATTTGCTTCACCAGCTTTAGGGTATTTAAAACGGTATTGGCTAGGGTATAGTTCTGAGAACATATCCATGCTGAATTCAGGAACATCCTCTTCATTAAATCGGTAGTAGGCAATTTTAGTTCCGCTAGCATTCCATTGGAAACCTTTGTCGAAAGCGAATTCTTCTTCGTAAACCCAGTCTGTAGCTCCATTGATGATTTTATTCATCTCACCATCTGTAGTAACTTGAGTTTCTTGACCAGTTCCAAGGTCTTTAACGAAAATATTATTGTCTCTAACAAAGGCAACTTTAGAGGCATCGGGAGAGAATTTTGCCAAGCGTTGTTTGTCGGTAGATAATTCCTGTGCGCTTTTTGTTGCTCTATCGTAGATATAGTATTTCGAACGTGTAGAATGACGGTAAATAGATTCTGTTTCTGTAGGAAGTAAAACCTTCTGCTCGTCGGCACTAAAGCTGTAATCACCGAAAGAAATACCGTCTAAATCTTTAGAGTCGACAATGGTAGAAACTGAATCGCCCGTTTCGTAGGAGTATTCTGTTACATATACATTTCCATCTCCGTAATTCAACGATGAGTAGTGAATACCATCATTCATGGAGTTAATGCCCCAAACCCAATCTGGCGAAAAAGTACGACTAACCCAAATATCTTCGAGCTGAATCATCTTGTCTTGCGCTAATAAATTTTGAGCAATAAAAAAGGCCACTAAGGCTGTAAGGATCGATTTCATCTTCATTCTAATCTATATTGCGGGTCTCCCCATTTATGAATTCAACAAATATAAACAATTAGGTAGAGCCTAATTTTGAACAAACGAAAGGCGCAAAAATCGCGCCTTTATTTATGTGTCATTCTGAATTTATTTCAGAACCCAAAGAGATTCCGAAAACTCAGTAGTTTTTGTTAATCTCTATTCCCTAAGAACATTAATACATAGTATGCTAAATAGGTGATGGCAGCTAAGGCAGATACTAAATAAGTTCTTGCGGCCCATTTCAGCGCATCGTTAGCGCCTTCAAGTTCGTGCGCTTCGGCAACACCGGCATGTCGTAGCCAAATCATTGCTCTATTGGAAGCATCGTATTCTACTGGTAAAGTGATAATGCTAAATAGTGCAATCATGGCTTGGAATAAGATCACGGTAATAATCACCATATCCATAGTAAACATGTGAAGTACTCCCATACCAAACATTCCCGCTAGGAAAATGAAATTTAACATTTTAGAGCTGAAAGATACTGCAGGCACTAATTGCGAACGCAATTGCAACCATTTGTAGGCATTGGCATGTTGCACAGCATGACCACATTCGTGTGCTGCTACTGCTGCCGACGAAATACTTCTTCCCTCAAACACCTCCGCCGACAGATTTATCGTCATATCCTTAGGGTTGTAATGATCGGTTAATTTACCGGGAGTGCTTATTACACGAACAGCGGTAATACCGTGATCGGCTAACATCTTCTCGGCAACTTCTTTACCGCTCATCCCAGTTGATAGCGGCATTTTACCGTATTTCTTAAACTTCGATTTTAGCTTGGCTTGTACCGCCCAGCCAATCAACATAAAGGCAATAAATAAAATAATCATCATAGCGAGTGAGTTTTTACAAAGGTAAGGAAGAGTGATTGAAATGAAAACGATAGTTTTGTAAAACTATTATAGATTTTATGAGCAAAGAGAGACCTTTAATATTAGTAGTGAATGACGATGGTATTACGGCACCGGGAATTCGCACATTAATTCGTTTGATGAAACAAATCGGAGAAGTGATTGTAGTTGCTCCCGACGGCCCACAATCGGGCATGGGACATGCCATTACACTCGATTCTACTTTACATGCCGAAAGAGTGCATATTGATACAGGCGATCAAGTGGAATACGCTTGTTCGGGAACTCCAGTGGATTGTGTGAAGCTCGCCATGAATAAATTATTACCTCGTAAACCCGACTTATGTGTTTCTGGGATTAACCATGGATCAAATTCATCTATCAACGTGCTGTATTCGGGAACGATGTCGGCAGCTGTTGAGGGAGCTATCGAGGGGATTCCTTCAATAGGATTCTCTTTGCTCGATCATTCTCACGATGCCGATTTTACCCATTGTGAAACTTTTGTTACTAAAATTACAAAGCAAGTTTTAGAAAACGGATTGCCTAAAGGAGTTTGTTTGAATGTGAATATTCCTAAGTTGGAGAAAGAGAAAATTAAAGGAGTCAAAATTTGTCGTCAGGCAAATGGAAACTGGCACGAAGAGTTTGACGAACGCATAAGCCCTCAAGGAAAAACCTATTATTGGTTAACGGGAAAGTTTGTTAACTATGATAAAGGTGAGGATACCGATATTTGGGCTTTAGAAAACGATTATATCTCTGTAGTACCTGTGATGTTTGATGTTACTGCTCATCATTCTATTCAAGAATTAAACTCATGGAACCATGATTAAACTGAAAGATAATATGTTGTGGGGTGTTGTCATAGGACTTACAATTCCTTTTGCATCCTTTTTTATACTTGACACCTTACTTCCAATTGTTGTTGGGGGAAATCCTTTGCGCGAATCTACGATGCATGTAATTGCCTTATTGGTGAACTTCCCAGTTTTTAGAAATGTGTTGATTAATCAGCATAAAGATCGATTGGGTAGAGGTATGCTCTTAAGCACTTTTGCACTTGCCTTTTGGCTCATTGCACATCACGACTTAATCCAATTTTAATGCGCACCAACTGGAGTTCACATACGAGTTGGGAGAAAGACTTTGGTTATTCTCGTGCTGTTCAAATAGGTTCAACTATTGAGGTGTCAGGGACGACTGCTGTCGACGGCGATCAGATTATTGGTCTAGGAGATATAGGTCTTCAAACAGAGTATATCATCAAAAAGATAGAACATACTTTGGTGGAAGCAGGTTTCGAGCTGAAAGATGTTATCCGCACACGTATTTTTATTACTGATATATCCCTTTGGGAAGAAGTGGGGAAGGTTCATTCTTATTTGTTTGAAAATATCCTTCCAGCCTGTACTCTTGTAGAGGTGTCCCGTTTAATTCACCCCGACTTATTAATCGAGATCGAAGCTACGGCTTGTAAAGAAGAAGCATGAGGTATTATATCATAGCAGGAGAAGCTTCGGGCGATTTACACGCTTCAAATTTGATGCGAGAACTCAAGCAAAAAGATGCACAGATACAGGTGCGCGCTTGGGGTGGCGATCTGATGAAAGCTCAAGGTGCAACATTGGTAAAGCATATCAAAGACTTGGCCTTTATGGGCTTTTTGGAGGTGATCATGAATTTGAGAACCATATTGGGAAATATCAAGCTTTGCAAAAAGGATTTACTTGCCTATAAGCCCGATGTACTTATTTTAGTGGACTATCCTGGATTTAATATGCGCATGGCGAAATTTGCCAAACTACATGGCATTTCTGTTCATTATTATGTGTCTCCACAAGTTTGGGCTTGGAAGAAAAATAGAGTGTACGACATCAAGAAATATGTTGATGAATTGTACAGTATCTTACCCTTTGAACAAGATTTTTACGCTCAATACGATTATAAGATAAATTACGTAGGACATCCACTTTTGGATGCCGTTGCGAATTATAGAAAAGAGCATCAGTCGGAAGGGCTTTTGTGGAAGCAAGAGGGGAGACCTCTTATTGCACTGTTGCCTGGAAGTAGAGTTCAGGAGCTGAATAAGATGCTTGCGAAAATGTTAGAGGTGGAGAAACAATTCCCGCACTGCGATTTTGTGATTGCCGGTGTTGAATCTTTAGGTGAAGATTTTTATCATTCCTTCTTAAAAGACTCAAATATTCAATTGGTCTTTAATCAAACCTATCAACTTTTTGAAGAGGCTGATGCAGCCTTGGTAAGTTCGGGTACAGCGACTTTAGAAACCGCCTTGTTTAATGTTCCTCAGGTGGTTTGTTATCAAACGAGTTGGCTGTCGTTTAAAATTGCGAAGCTCTTAGTCGATATTAAATACATCTCTTTAGTGAATTTAATCAGTGATGAGGAAATTGTAAAAGAGCTTATTCAAGAAGATCTAAGTGTCGAGAATATGGTTGCCGAACTTCATCGTGTATTATCTGAAGAAGGGGCTACAAAGATGAAGGACTCTTATAAAGAACTTCGGAAATTACTGGGTGGTATCGGTGCTTCCGAACGAGTAGCACAACACATACATCAATCTTTGTTATAGTCGTTGGTCGGTGGACGATGGTCGTTGGATATTGATTCAAAAGAGTCGTGCAGTCCAAGAGTCATGCAGTCCAAGAATGTATTCAAATTATTAATCGGTCACTAATCATTATTAAATAGAAAGAGTCTTGCAGTCAAAGGCATGCTCAGACTGACAATTATTTCTCAATCCTAACTACTAATATCTAATACCTAATCGCTGATGGGTGTAACCATCGCAATAAATCCCACGTCTATATCCCCTACTTGGATAAGGAAGGGTGGGGAGGTTTGATGTACCCCTAAATCAAATAAAGGAATTGTCCCCTTGAAGGGACTTTAGGGGTGTAGTTTCATTATTTCCCAGAATAAATCCCTATGGATAACCCCATCAGTCTATTTACCATTTACCATTTCCTGTTTTAACTTTTAATTCCCAATCTTATCATGTACCTTTAATAGCAATACTATAATTGAATAATGGAATATCCATCCTTTAAACTCCTGCTTTATTGGCTGATTGGGATTTTGCTAGCTGAGCAATATGGTTTTTCTGATGCCTTAGTGGTAGCTTTAGTTCTATTGGGCTTTTTAGCCGTTTTCGTTTTTCATTCCTTCTCTTTCAAAACGGTTAGCCTTGAGAATACCTTAACGATGTTTGCTGTTATAGCACTTTCTATTTTTGGATTTCAAGAACATAACAATGCTACTAATTCGGCTTTGTCGAAATACACTCATCAAACGGTAAGCATTCACGCTAGAGTTTTAGAGGTTCGAAAAGAAGACAGCCTCAAGCAACAGTTAATCGTTGAGGTAGATGCTTTAGAGATCGATTCTATACGAACGATTAAGCCTTCTAAATGTGTAGTATATCTGAAAGGGGATAAGCGATTATTGCCCGGAGATTCGTTCTGGGCGAAAGCTTCCATCAATAATATTACAAAAGCCAAACACCAATATCAGTTTGATCAGTCAAAATACTGGAAACGAAAAGGCATAAATGAACAAGTCTGGATGGAGTCTGCAGATTTGCTTTTGGATGAGAATCAAGACTATTC
>Ga0208879_1004249_pt1 | contig 11256 bp, 7 predicted proteins | sample Knorr_S15_td_Bot_FD_185605 | JGI IMG/M metagenome (GOLD analysis project Ga0208879, IMG submission 185605) | Marine microbial communities from Southern Atlantic Ocean transect - Knorr_S15_td_Bottom_ad_5009_LV_A (SPAdes) (version 2) | ecosystem: Environmental > Aquatic > Marine > Oceanic | place...
GCATGTAAAAGACCAGCGTGTTCGCTGCGACGCCGTTCTCTTCAAGCGTCTTGCTGATCAACCCGACGCCGTCATCGACGGCCGAGAGCATGGCAAGAGCCAGCCGGCGCCGACGTGGCATCTTCCCGGGAAAACGCCGCAGGTATTTCTCAGGGGCTTCCAGCGGAACGTGAGGCGCGAAGAAGGGGACATACAGGAAGAACGGCTTCTCGTTGCCCGCGTGGCGGTTGATGAAACTCGCAGCCCATGCGGCTTGAACATCGATGCGGAATCGGCGATCGAGGAGGAGCGTTTTCCCGCCGAGCGATTTTCCCGAGGCATCGTGCGTCGCGACGTATGTCCGCATCGAACCGCAGAGATACTCCTGGAATCCGTGACGATCTGCAAAACCAGGGTTCTTCAACCGTTTGCCTCTGAATTGTCCCCGCTTGTTGAACACTCGCTGACCCCGCGTGCCGTCCGGTCGGTCACCGTTACTGCCCACGGCACCGTCGAGATGCCATTTCCCACACATCCCGGTCACGTAACCGGCATCAGCGAGACGCTCGGCGATCGTGCGCTCGCTCCAGGGCAATCCGGCATCTCCGTTTTGTTCCAGCCCGAAACGGTTCTGGTAACGACCGGTCAGCAGCCCCGCCCGCGATGGCCGACATTGCGGCGCACTGCAGTATCCGGCGGTGAAACGGACGCCTTCGGCCGCCAACTTGTCCGTGTGCGGCGTCTTGATGTCTTTGCGAATTCCCTGGCAACTCAGATCCGCATAACCGTGGTCGTCGGTGTAGATGATGATCACATTGGGTTTGCCTGCCTGCGGAACATCCGCAGCCGTAAGCAACGACGCTGAACTCGCCAGAAAGGCGCAGAGAACAGCCACTCGGCCAAAACGACTTGAAGCACCGTTCATTGCGTGTCCCTTGATTCCGAAGCCGTTTCGGTGGATGCAGGAAGATCCGCAAGGTTCAGTTTGTCTATACAGCGGATTCTCCCGATGTCGACCGAAGTCGGGACTGCTTCCGAAGATGGCCTGGGAAATGATGACCCTGCTCACCAAGAACACCCTCCTTATTTCCCCGGCTTTCGCCTCGGTGTCCGCCGACTTCGCGAACGAACTCGATTGGGGACCGGAACTTCCGTCTTCCACGTCTTACGGTCACGGCGGCCATAGCGAACGTGGAGCCCGTGGCTCTTTGTGCGTCGGCTGAATGTGTTCGCAGCACGGACCAGGACGCTCTTGAGGTCCCCCTCAGAAACATCCACGTCGATTGCCTTGATCAATCGCCCTTTCAATCCATAAGCGTCTGGCTCAATCACCAGGATCCCGGTTTTCGTGGTGGCGCCTGCGACGATTTTCAGATCCGCGACATTCGTTGTCGAAGCGTAAATGAACTTGCCCGCCAGTTCTTCATCCCAGATTACGCCACCCAGTTTTGCATTCAACTGATCCACTTCTCTTCTGTCCTTGCCGAAGACAACAACACTGGGAAGTCCATCACAACTCGCCACGTTGATTCCCAGGCGAACACTCTTCATTTGCGGAACGGTTCGATTCGACTCGCTCCTCGTCGTGTTCCGGGAAAACTGCCTGGCGACCAACTGCAAGTCGGCCACCATTGCCTCTGAATTGGCGTAGACGAAATTGGGACCTCGACGGCTACGCCTGAGTTTCCTTTTCCCATCAGGTGACAAGATGCAGAAACCAAAATTCCTCAGGTCACCCCCCCCGGAACGGAGGAATGCCCATTTCAGGAACCCGACTTCCTGTTTGTCCTCGTAGGTCGCCGTGCGAATACAGACAAATTCACGCGAGACCTTGATGAGTCGTTTGTTGGACAGGAAACTCCTGTCCATATTCTGTTTCCCGGGTCACCACATGCCTGGAACGCCGCCGCATTGTGCTGCGGCAGTAACAAAGAGGATCGGTTTTCCCGTTCGTTTCGCTTCGGCCAGACCGTCCTTCAAGACGCCATACCAGGCGATGCCAGGAACGACCTTTCTGCTCGTCGGCACGCTGCCGCCATAGGATGGCCCGCTCGGCGGAGCGAGTTGCCCGTTGGCAGGCGTCGTCGAGAAGGAAACCAGTAGCAACCAAAATGGCATCGACTTGATCGACATTCTTCATTCCCTGGCAGTTAGCGACCCCACGTTCTCTGCCGGAACGCGTCACCGGGCATTCGTGATGGTTGTCACATCATTCTGGAGTGCTCTGTACGAACCCGCAAGATTGATTCGAAGTGACAGGTCCGGGGTCTTGAAGGTAAGTCGGCTCCCATGGGACCGCGTCAGAACAGCCCCTGCTGCCGGTGGCCAGTAGCCAGGGTGGGAACCCACCAGGCATCCAAGACAACAGGCACCGACTGTCACGGGCGGTGCCCGGCAAGGGAAATGCCCGATCAGACTGTGGCACCAAACATGGCCGCGGATCATTGTTCCCCGCAAGAGGAACGCTCGATGAGACCCACCTTTCCCTGCCGATCGAGATCCGCAAGACGCTTGGGTGAAATTGTCGTGATTCCTGACATGACTCCTCCTCGTTGATTCGTTGTCTCGTAAGTTATTGAGTTGACGATATGTTTCTGCAAAACAAGTCGGACCGCCGCTCCGGCCCCTACGACAGGAACCGACGTTTGATGCAATTCATGAGGTCCTCCAGGTGCGGCTCAGCGACCTGGTAAAAGACCCGTCGCCCTTCGCGCTCGCTGGTAAACAATCCGCATCGCTGCATCAGCCGCAGGTGTTCCGAAGCCACGTTGTCCGGGATGCCACAATCCTCGGCCAGTTCGCCCACGGTGTAACGGCCATGCAACAGCAACTGCACGATCCGCAACCGCACCGGATGGGCCAGCGTCTTGAGACACTCCGCCGCCTGAGCAAACGCCTGCGGATCACCGGCCGGCCTGGATTTCTGCTTGGCTTTCATTGACATCTCGCCTCTCATTGTATCTTCATATCGTAATATTACGATATTTTGTAATGACGTCTTCTGAGATTTGCGTTTTTTTTCGAACGCTCGGCTCGGGTCTCCTGAGCGGCTTCCCTGGCTGGTGGCGTGTCCTGCCACGGAAACGGAATGGGGCGGTTTGCCGTCGACAAAACCACACGCCAGCCCTGAGGCGAACACAAGCTGACACGTTCGAGGAACCGATGCTATAATCCGGCGGCATGCACGACCAACTTCACAGCCACGACCACGCCTTCACCGGGTTGAACCCGCGTGTCCGTGAGGGTCTCGTGATGCAGAACCGGCGAGGCATGCTCAAGGCATCCCTGGCCGGCATGGCCGGTCTCTCGCTACCGCAACTCTTGCAATTCCGGGCCGAAGCCGCCCAATCGGGACAACCGGTGGGAAGTGGCAAGAGCGTGATCCTGCTCTGGATGGCCGGTGGTCCCAGCCATATCGACACCTGGGATCCCAAGCCCGACCGCCCCTTCATCAACCGGGGCCCCTTCGGAGTCACCCAGACCGCTCAGCCGGGAGTGATCATCTGCGAGCACCTGCCCAAGCAGGCCGCAATGCTCGACAAGTTCACGATCATCCGCTCGGTGGACCCTCGCCAGAGCAGTCACGAACCGAACATGGTGTTCCAGACCGGGAACCGCGAAGCGGCTCCACGAACCAACCCCAAGGGGCACCTCTTCCCCGCGATCGGGTCGATCGTCGGCAAGTTCCACGGTCCCAATCACCCCAGCATGCCGCCTTATGCCGCGTTCATGCGGTCGCGGTCTCACCTGGCCTTTGCCGGATATCTCGGCAAGCAATATGACCCGTTCATCGCCAATCACGCCACGCGACTTCCCGTGTACACCAAGGTCGGCGTCGATACCGGTCGGGTCAGTGGTGCGGACCTGCTGAGAATCCCCGCCGGTCTCAACGCCGACCGACTGACAACTCGCCAGTCACTGGTCCAGCAGTTCGACCGCTTGCGGAAGGACCTCGACCAGTCCGGGTCGATGGATGCACTGGACTCGTACCAGCAGAAAGCCGTCGAAATGGTGCTCGGCCGACGGGCCCAGCAGGCACTCGACATTCGCAAGGAACCCACCCGCGTCCGCGACCGCTACGGCAAACACCTCTGGTGCCAGCAGACCCTGCTGGCGCGACGGCTGATCCAGGCCGGCGTCAGTTTCATCACGCTCGACCTCAGTTACCACACCGCCTCGGGCACCTGGGACACGCACGGTGACAACATCCCGCCCTACGGAGGCATCTCCAAGGGACTGGGGCCGCTGTTGCCGCTGTTTGACCACCTGGTCACAACGCTGGTCGCCGATCTCGATGACCACGGCCTGCTCGACGACTGCCTGGTGATTGCCATGGGTGAATTCGGCCGGACTCCTAACATGGGCACCCAGGGCAGCACCGACGGACGCAACCACTACACGGCAATCAGCGGCCTGACGATGGCCGGCGGGGGATTGCGACACGGGCAGGTGATCGGAGCCAGCGAACGGGATGGCGGCCACATCAAGGAACGACCCGTCACGCCCGGCGACCTGGCGGCCACGATCTACCGACACATGGATGTCCCGCTGGACGCCACGTATCTCGATCCCCGCGGCCGTCCCCGCTTCGTGGTCGAAGACGGCGAACCGATCGCAGAGCTCTTCTAGAGGACCGGAAAACGCCTCGGTAACCCGGTCGGCACCGGGTCACAAACCAGGCCAGCGGCTCTGACCCCCGCTCACCGATCCCCACGCTGGCCTCAGCGCCCGCACGAGCATCCTGTGCGTCCACCATGGGACCGGTCTCCACAGGACCCCGCGATCGTACCGGCGGGTTACTGTCGGAACGAGAGCGGTACGAAGTGATTGCGTCGGATCTGGAATGCGAAGGAATACAGGCTGGCCCGCTTCAGGTAAAACCGCAGTTTGATCGGTCGGGCCTGCAGCGGATGGCAATTGGATCCCCCCTTCCACGAGACCACGTGCCGCACGCTGTCTCCCCGGATCGGTGTGCACTCGTCCTTCGAAAAGCCCTTGATCACCCGGCCCAGGGCATCAATCGCCTCAACGCGAATCTCGCCTCCATCAACTTTCGCGTTGATGACCAACGTGTCTCCAATCGCAATGAACCGACGGGTCTGCAGTGTCCCGGCCTGCTCGGCTTCCACCGACACAAATCCGTCGAGCCGCAATGTGGCCAGTCCAAATCCGCTCTCGAGTGGATCCTTGTGGTATTTGAACCAGTGCCGGCCCTTCATTCCCTGGTAGTAGATCAAGATCCGATCACCCACGATCAACGGAGCGTCAAACGGGTAGACCTGTCCCCAGTCCCAGTCGGTCTTGCGTGACGCCCCATACGGAAGAAATGTCGCCTGGGCGGCAACCTGCTTCCAGTCGCGTTTCGTGTCCTGCCTGGCTCCGCCGGCGATCACGCCCGAGTGCCCGACACGTCCCCAGCTCAGCCCATTGCGACTGAACGCCAGTTGCACGTTGGTACGGTCCTTCCACAACTGGTCGGCAGAGATCGGGCGAATCGTCTCGCCGTGGTAGGCCGACAAAAACCCCAGCAGCGTCCCCTCGTACGGCAAGACCCGCATGCCGTAGTGCTTCGTCTGAAACGGCTCGTCAATCCTGCCCTGTCGCAGCACGGTCACCTTGGGAGACCAGTGCACGAAGTCCGGGCTCTCGGTCAATGTGATCAGCCGGGTATTGGGTGGCCCGAAACGGACATAGGCCACGTAGCACCGCCGAGCCGGGTCCCAGAAACACGAATTGAGCGTGTCGCTGTGCGGGATCACCGGGTTGGCCGGCTCGGGAGTCCACTTCAGGCCGTCGGGTGAATAGGCCGCGTTGGTCGTGTAGTTTCGCGGCTTGCCAGCACCGTAGAGCATCTTGTACCGCCGGGCCGGATTGGGGTCGTGGACATCCTTGAAGACGTTGGGGGGATTGGCCGCCCTGAAGCCGGGAATGACATTGGACTGGTCCGCCGGGTTCACCACCGGCTTGTCCCACTTGATCCCGTCGCGGGATGTGGCGTAGCACAACAGCTGGTCCTTCAGGTCGGCCGTGTAGACGCTGTACCACATCTTGAACAGCTTCTCCTGTTCGTCATAAATCACCGACCCGCGGTTCAGCAGAGTTTTTTCCCATGGCTTGTCCGCAACGATCAGGGGATTTCGAGGGTGCTTGACCGGTTGGTTGAGGACTTTCCGGGCTCCCTCGAGGTTCTCGATGATGTAATCGTCGATGAACAGCTGGCGGCCTCGCAGGATCACCGCATCCCCGACCAGCTTGTCGTTGAGGTCCTTGAACAATAACGACCGCTTGTCTTCAATGGCCGCGACCACCTCGGCTGCCGCCTGGACACGGTAGATCGCCACGCGGGCCTGGTTGACTTCTTCAATCGCCGTATCGATCACCGCGCCCAACCGCATCGCGTCCGCGTCCTTCGACTTGAGCGTCGTGGCCATCGCCTTCTGAACGTTCGAGATCTTCTCGAGTGTGGCCTGGCCGTTGCGGATCACCTTCGCGGCCGCACCATCGCCATCCGCGCCCGAAAACGCCTTCAGTGACCTGATCTCGCCGGCGAGTTGATTCAATCGCCGGCCGGCCGCCTGGTGGGTCTCTCGAACATACTGCAGAGTCCCCGGCAGATTGTACGGCCGCCGCGGTGGCTGGAACTCTCGTGGATGCTCGATCTGATCGCTGATGCGGATCTCGTCAAGCAGGCCATGGCTGACATGCCCGAAGCCGTAGTCCCAGATTCCCAGGTGCAGTCGTGACCCCTTGCCACCACTCTGTGCCCCACCGTTCTCGACCCGGATCACCCTCTTCCCGTCGACGAACACGTTGTAGACACTCTTCCCTGCACCGCCGGCGCAATCCCAGTTGACTTCCAGATGCTGCCACTGGCCCACTTTCAGGGGGACCGCCACGGTATAGCCCTTCGGCTCCGGGGTGTGCAGGCCCAGCGTCATTGTGGAATTGTGGAAATACACTTCAATCGCCGAGAGCCGCTTCTTGTTGCCGGGCTGATTCGGAGGGCGATACCAACCAAAGAGTGGGTGGTACATCCCCTCCTTGTGATTCTCGACCCTGAACCAGAGTTCCACCGTGCCGCGCCTGGGATCGAGATTGCCAGTCGCGTCGTAGGTGCAGTTGGCGGAGTTGGAGATGAGATTCAGGGCACGCCCAAAACGGCCTCCATCAACCGTCCCGGCCAGCTTGTAGGCGTTGGCGACGACCGGCCGAGCGGTCCGGCTGCCCAGGGCAAAGTCCGCGTTCGCTGTCGGTCCATCCGCGTGCACCAAAAACAGCACCTTGGCCCAGGCTGGTGAGGCCGTTGCTGCGACCAGGACGAATGCCACGAGTAGGACCTGGTTCAGTTGACACGAGCGTCTCGACCGATTGAATTGCACGGCTGGGTTCATGGGCCACCGAATTGTCTCTGCAGCCTGCCTCACCGACACGGGGCGGGCATGACTTGGATTTCCCCCCAGTCTACACTACTGGCCGTTTTGCAATCGCACGGTGCTGAGGCTCGGGCTCACCGAGACAGCTCGACAGAATCTCCGGCTTCGACGGATCCCCAACAGATGAACCACCTACCGCTCAATGCCATCGCCAGTCTGGTCTTCCTGGCCTCCGTCGCTACGGCCGCGGCACAATCATCGAACACACCGAAAACACTGCAGCCACCCCGGTCTCTCGGGCGGATTTCGGGCAAACAGCTGTTCATCGACGACCGGATCATCGCCCGGATGCAGGGACTCACCCGGGTGCTCAACCAACCGGTCAAACACCCACGCAATCCACTCGCCGTTCCCGACCTTCCCTGGGAGGAACACGGTTTCTATGCCAACGGCTCGGTGATCTACGACGAGCAGGACAAGCTGTTCAAGGCCTGGATCCATCTCTGGAAACACAAGGGCAAGGAACTGGCGGCCACGACGGGGCTGTACGCCTACATGACATCGACCAACGGCGTGGACTGGAAGAAGCCACTGGTCAACACGACCGAGAAGACCAACCGGATCGAGCCGCCGGCCGGGTCGAACGGATTTTCCGGCCAGGGAGTCATGAAAGACCTCCACGATCCCAACCCCGCCCGTCGCTACAAGATGCTCTACAACAGCAAACCCGACGGGACCGACAAGAGTCTCCAGAATGGGGCGGCCTATTCGCCCGACGGGATCACCTGGACCGCCGAACCGAGTAACCCTCTGATCCCCTTCGGCGACACGCAGAGTGCTCCGGTGTGGGACCCGGCACGGAGAAGTTACCTGGGATTCGTCAGGACCGGGCCACCCAACATCCGCGGGATCGCCAGGATCGAGAGTCGCGATTTCGTCAACTGGTCACCGAAGGTGCGAGTGTTCACACCGGGCGAAGAGAAACTGGACCAGCCCTTCCGCAGTGTGCCGTACGGCATGAAGGTCATGCCCTATGAGGGTTGTTTCATCGGCCTCATCAACATGTACAACTGGGAGACCCTGGGACCGATCCCCAAGGACAAGCTGTTCCAGGACAAGGTCAACGTCCAGATGGCCTTCAGCCGCAACGGCCTCACCTGGAACCGAGTCGGCTCGAACGGAGTGATCCCTCATGCTGATCTCTCGAAGGACCTCGACTGGGAGTCGATCGCCAGTAAGCAGGTCTTCCTACAATATGGGAAACACAAAAAGGAATGGGACTGGGGCCAGCTGTATGCCTATCAGTCTCCGGTCGTGTTCCGCGACCGGATCTGGATCTACTACACCGGTCTCGGCAGCCGCCACTGGTCGAATTACCACGGAGATGACCGACCGCCCAAGAGCGGCATCGGCCTGGCCACCCTGAGACTCGATGGATTTGTCTCGGTGCAGCCGCGGCCACAGACACCGTCGGGGACCCTGACCACTCGCCCGTTTGTGTTCCTCGGCAACCAGATCCTGGTCAACGCCGATGCCCGCGGCGGCTCGCTGCGGATCGGGGTGCTCGAGGCTGATGGACGTCCGGTTGCTGGATTCACGGCCGACGACTGCCAACCGCTGGGGGACGACGCCTTGCGACACGCCGTGCGATGGAAGGACCAGCCCGATTGCCGGCTGGTCCAGGGACGGCCGATTCGCCTCCAGTTTCATCTCACCCGATCCAAACTCTACTCGTTCACACCCTCGATTCGCGTTGCTGCCCAATCCGCCATTGAGTGAATCCCGACCACCAACACCAGCAAGCCGCCACTTGACCTTCCGAACCCTCCACGTCCACCATGGGCCGCCTGTCACCAACCGGAGAACACTACAATGATCACTGTGCTGGCAACGATCGAGTTGGCCGAGGGAAAGCGGACGGAGTTTCTGGAGGCGTTTCGCCAGGTCGTACCGCTGGTACAAGCCGAGGAGGGTTGCCTGGAGTATGGGCCGACCGTCGACGCCGTCACCGAGATCGAAAAACAGGCCCCGCTGCGTGAGCACACCGTGGTGGTGGTCGAGAAATGGGAGAGTCTCGACGCGCTCAACGCGCACCTGGTCGCTCCGCACATGGGCAGCTACCGCGAACAGGTCAAGGACCTGGTCACCGGCATGAATCTCCAGGTGCTGCAACCGGCGTGACTCCTGAAAGTCAGTGGCCCCGGTCGTGAAACAGGTGCCCGCGCCATGGAACAGGACCTCATCCTCTCGGACGAAATCCAACGCTTCCGACCGGAGGATCCGATCGAGAGTGCGGCCACGCCTCCGGCGTCCTGGTACACCTCGAGTCGATTCCTGGACCTGGAAAAGGACTCGGTGTTCCGCAACCGGTGGCTCTTCGTCGGTCGCCGAGATCAGCTGCAGCAGCCGGGTGATTACTTCAGCGGGACCTTGCTGGGATGGCCCTACGTGGTCGTCCTGGACGACGAGGGTGTGACGCGGGCCTTCTACAACGTCTGCTCGCATCACGGAACCTGCGTGGCTACGGGCGAGGGCACAACCGGGCAGTTTGTCTGCCCGTACCATGGATGGACCTACGATCGACAAGGGAAACTCACCGAGGCGCCCCTGGCCGGTGCGCTGCAGTCGCTGAAACAACGCAACCTGGACCTGAAACCCATCCCCGTCAGCCAGTGGGGCCCGCTGGTTGCCCTGCATTTCGGAAACATCGCAACTCCACTCGAAACCGAGTTGGCACCTCTGCTCGATGCCTTCACGGTTGACCCATTCGAGAACCTCCAGTTCGTTCGCCGGGTCACCTACCATGTCGACTGCAACTGGAAGGTGTTCGTCGACAACTACCTCGATGGCGGCTACCACGTGGCCCACGTGCATCCCGGTTTGACCGGCCAACTGGACATCTCCTCATACAGCAGCACCTTGGGCGACCGATGGTCGATGCAATCCTGCCCAGCCGCATCAGGCCCCGTCAGCGATCCCTCGGCGGATTTCGCCCAGCGAGTCGGCCAGCAGGCCGACTACGCGTGGATTCATCCCAACTTCATGGTCAATCGCTACGGCCCGTGGATGGATACCAATGCCGTGATTCCACTCTCTGCCGAGAGTTGCCTCGTCGTCTTCGACTACTACCACGAGGGTTCCCCCGAGTCGGGTTTCCTGGAACAGTCACTGGTCGCATCCGACCAGGTCCAACAGGAAGACATCGAGATCTGTCACCGGGTCCAGGCGGGGCTCAACTCCGGAATCTACCAACAGGGTGTCTACGCTCCTGGATTCGAAGCACCGATGCTCCACTTCCACCGACTCCTGCACGCCGACTTCCGGGTGTAGCAACACTCTTGCTTCAGTCATCTGCGGACCAGTCAGGGCACCGCCACGGCGGGCGAGATCCTGATACGCTGTACTTTTCCGCAACCAGAACCGGCCTGGCCTGTACCAAATCGCGAGAGACTCCCCATGCACCACATCCTCTCAGGCAGGCCGCTGAGTATTGCCATCCTGGCATGGACGGCGATCCTGCTGCCGTTGCAGCTGCAGGCCGCGGATTCCAAGGACCACTTTGCGATCGTCCAGCAGGGCAAGCCGGCCGCCACGATTGTCCTGCCGGCAAAGGCCAAGCAGTGGATCACGACAGCCGGAGATTGGCTGGTCGAGTATGTCCACAAAGCGACCGGTGCGAAATTGCCCCTCCACATCGAGGGAAAACCGCTGCCGGCAGGTCGGTTGATCTCCGTCGGCGAAACCCGGTTGGCCAGGAACGCGGGGATCACTGCTGAGAAGCTGAAGTGGGACGCGTGCCGTCTGAGGGTCAAGGGTCGGATCCTGTTCCTGATCGGACACGACGACGCGGGCACCAAGACACACGACTGGGTCGGTGCCCGAGGATCCAATCGTGCGGTCATCA
>Ga0208879_1004254_pt1 | contig 11246 bp, 12 predicted proteins | sample Knorr_S15_td_Bot_FD_185605 | JGI IMG/M metagenome (GOLD analysis project Ga0208879, IMG submission 185605) | Marine microbial communities from Southern Atlantic Ocean transect - Knorr_S15_td_Bottom_ad_5009_LV_A (SPAdes) (version 2) | ecosystem: Environmental > Aquatic > Marine > Oceanic | place...
AATTTGAATTCCGGCATTGGCGATCATCTTAAAGCAGTCATAACAGGGTGAAGCTGTGATATAAATCTCGGATTTGTCTATCTGTACACCGTTCCGCGCTGCCTGTACGATTGCATTGGCTTCTGCATGGATTGTCCGAACGCAGTGTGTGTTTTCCATTTCGTGACCCACATCATCACAATGCTGAAGCCCGCGAATGCTTCCGTTATATCCCGTTGACAAAATAGTTTTATCCCGCACAATCACAGAACCTATATGTTTCCGGTCGCAGGTGGAGCGGGTTGCCACTTCATTGGCAATATTCATAAAATATTTTTTCCAGGATATTTTGGCTTTTGACACGATCAGTTAAAATAATTGAGTGTAGATTTCATACAACGGAATAATTTATCAATTTCATCCTTTGTATTGTAAATATAAAAGGAGATTCGTGCGGTGGCGCTGACTCCTAATTTTTTCATGATGGGCTGGGTGCAATGATGACCGGTACGGATTGCTATCTCATCCTGGTCAAGAAACTGGGCTAAATCATGGGGATGAACTCCTTCCACATTGAAGCTGATAATTCCGCTACGGTTATTCTCTTGATTGTATACCTTCACCCCGTTTATCTGCTGGATGTTTTCCAGGGCATATTCTGTGAGTTCTCCAATGTGATCTTCAACTGTTTGCATGTTGAGATTTTGTAAATAATCAACTGCCTCTCCCAAGCCTACCGCCTGGGCAATACTGGGAGTTCCCGCTTCAAATTTCCAGGGGATGTCGTTCCATGTTGATTCTGTCATAGAGACTGTATCAATCATTTCACCGCCGCTCTGGAATGGTTCCATGGACTCCAGGAGTTCCGGTTTTCCGTATAAAATTCCAATGCCGGTAGGTCCAAGCATTTTATGCCCGGAACATGCGAAAAAATCACAATCTAATTTCTGCACATCGACTGCAGTATGAGGCACACTTTGGGCACCATCCACAACAGTAATTGCACCCACCGTTTTCGCATATTCAATCAGTTGCTGAACAGGGTTGATTTTTCCCAATGAATTTGATTTGTGGATTATGGCAAATATCTTTGTATTCGGGGTGAAATAATTTTCCAGGTTCGTTACATCCAATTCCAGATTATCATTGAGCGGGATGTATTTCAGGGATGCTCCGGTTCGTTTCGCTGTGATCTGCCAGGGGACCAGGTTGGAGTGATGTTCCATTTCGGTAATAAGGATTTCATCTCCGGGTTTTAATTGTTGTTGAGCCCAGGCATAGGCAACAAGATTGATACTTTCAGTTGTGCCACGGGTAAAAATGATGGAGCGTTCTTCTTTTGCGTTGATAAAATCCGCAATTTTTTTCCGTGCATTTTCATAAGATTCTGTTGCCTGCTGGCTTAAACGGTACACTCCGCGGTGGACATTTGCATTGGATTCACGGTAGAATTGATCAAGTTTGTTCAGGACTTGAATTGGTTTTTGAGTTGTAGAAGCGTTGTCGAAATAGACTAAGGGATTTTTACCGTTTCCCGCTTCAAGAAATGGAAAATCCTTACGGATTGAGTCTATGTCCAGCATGGAGTTACATCATGCCTAGATGAAGCCGGGCCTCCTCAGACATCATTTCCATATTCCACGGTGGTTCCCAAACCAGATCAACTTTGGCTTCAGCTACACCGGGGATGGATTCAATTTTACTTTTTACTTCGTCCGCAATGCTGGGACCCATTCCGCATCCGGGAGCAGTGAGGGTCATTTTTATTTCAATCCGCCATCGTCCGTCTTCTAGTTCATATGGTCGGCAGTCATAAATTAACCCTAGCTCTGCAATGTTTACTGGGATTTCAGGATCGTAACAGGTCTTTAATTGTTCCCAGACCAAATCTTCATGAAAATCGCCCTGAATGGTTTCAGCTTTTTTTGGAGTCGTTTTTTCTTTCCCTAATGCATCTGCATTTTCGCTGTTGATTTGCGCCATGTTTCCGCGGATTATCACCGTATAACTTCCGCCAAGAGCTTGAGTGATTTGGACCGACTCTCCTTTTTTTATAGTAATTATATCGCCGGAGGGTACAAGATGTGCATCCACATCCCGTGTTACTTTTATTTCTTCACTTCCTAACATTAATTTAATATCTCCATCTTGATTTTATGTAAAGCACTTGCAAAGCCGTGAGTTCTCTGGCTGGTGATAGAATGTCCCAGCCCCAAAGAATCCAGAAGAGATTCAGCTTCCATGATCTTAATTTCTTCCTGCATACGGTTGTTAAGTACCATTTCCAAAAGCCGGAGCAAACCTTTTACAATCAGTGCCTCTGAATCAGTTTGAAATACAAAAGTCCGATTCGGTTGTTTTTTTCCAACGACCCAGGCCTGGGACATACATCCATAAATTTTATTTTGTTCTGTTTTTAATTCAGAAGGAAGTCCGGAACTTTGTTTTCCTAAGTCCAGGAGTTGGACAAATTTATCTTTAGGATCTGGTAAAATTTCGAAATCTGCACTGATTTCTTCCAAAGTCTGTTGAATAGTTTTCATGAAAGCCAATCAGTAAAACGATTTTGAATATAATCCTGAACGGATTCGGGTTTCACCCTTTCGATGATTTCATTTGCAAATCCATAAATTAAAAGTGATTTTGCAGTTTCAGAATCAATTCCCCTGGTTTGTAAATAAAATAGAGCTTCATCATCCAATTCACCTGTAGTAGATCCGTGAGAACATTTAACGTCATCCGCTAAAATCTCCAATTGTGGATTAGCATTCATCATTGCTGAGGGGCTTAGCAATAAATTCCGGTTGGATTGATCAGCATCCGTTTGTTTTGTGTTTTTACGGACAACAACTTTTCCATTGAAAACTCCCGAGGATTTTTCTGCCAAAATATATTTAAACAATTGTCGGCTCCGGCAGAAGTTTTGTTGGTGGTCCACAATTACATGCTGATCATGGTGCTGATGATCTTTTGTCAGGCAAAGACCGTTAAATATAGCTTCACCGCCATCACCAGCAAAGTTCAGTTTTATGTCGTGACGAAATAATTTAGCGCCGGAAGAAAAGGAGGTTGTGTTTAACCGCGCATCATTTTTGAGGATGTAATTAGTCGTGGCAGTGTGGCAGCAGGAGACATCTTCTTCCTGTATTCGTATGTGGTTTAATGAAGCATTTTCATCAATCGAAACCTGTGTAACCGGATTGACAAAGTAAGGAATTTTCGTTTCACCTATGTAATGCTCAATAAGTGTAGCTTGGGAATTTATTCTAATTTTGAGTACAATCCGCGGATGGTTCATTAATTGATCAGAAAGAGCAGTCGTGAGATAAATGACTTGAATTGGATTTTCAATAATTGAATCTGGTTCGACTACAAGCGCAATGCCTGAATTCATCAAGGCTGTATTCAGCGCCAAAAAAGGATTCTTATTTCCATTCAAGCTGTATACGTCCCGGTTAAACTGAAAAAATTCCTCATGTGATTTTACTGAAACTCCCGCAGGTAATTTGGTCAACTGTGGTTGATAATGACCGTTTATGATGATAATAGAATGCGTATCAGGAATTAATCCCGGAATGTGCTTTGGAATTTCCTGAAGGTCGTCTCCCCAGGCTAAACGATACTCATTTTTCTTAAATTCTGAAAAATCTGTGAATCTCCATTCTTCCCATTTTTTTGTGGGGATCCCTAATTGATTGAACCGGTCAAAAGCTGTTTTTCGCAATGATCGAATTTCTTTTCTCTCATCCTGCCAGTGATCCAGCAAGGCCTGAAATTGATGCTGTAAATACTTCATTATTCCAGCCAGGAATAGCCTTTTTCTTCTAATTCCAATGCGAGTTCTTTTCCGCCGGACTTAACAATTTTACCATCCATGAGAACATGAACATAATCCGGAACAGTATATTTTAATAATCGTTGGTAATGTGTGATCAGGATGATAGCTCTGTCTTTCCGGCGATACTGATTAATTCCGTGAGCAATTGTTTTTAAGGCGTCAATATCCAATCCCGAATCGGTTTCATCCAGAACTGCCAGCTCCGGCTCTAGAATTAACATTTGTAAAATTTCATTCCGTTTTTTTTCTCCTCCGGAAAAACCGTCATTTACTGATCGCTTCAGGTAAGTTTCATCAAGATCAACTTCCTTCAGTTTTCCCTTGATGAGGCGCATGAAATCGGCGGCATTGATTTCATCTTCTCCGCGGTTGCGACGTTTTGCATTCAATGCTTCCTTAAGAAAATAGGTGGTGTTTACTCCTGGGATTACCACGGGGTATTGAAAAGAGAGAAAAATTCCGTTTAAAGCGCGTTCTTCCGGAGATGAATCTGTTATATTATTTCCCTTATACCGTATTTCACCGGACGTGACAGGATAACTATTTTTGCCGGCAATGAGATTCGCCAAAGTAGTTTTCCCTGAACCATTCCGCCCCATAATTGCATGTACTTCTCCCGGTTTCACATTCAGGTTGACTCCCTTTAGGATCTCTTTATTTTCAACCGCTGCACAAAGATTTTTTATTTCCAGCATAATAAATTCCTTATCCCACACTTCCTTCCAAACTAACCTCCATAAGTTTTTGTGCTTCTACTGCAAACTCCATGGGCAGTTCTTTAAATACTTCTTTACAAAATCCATTTACAATTAAAGAAACTGCATTTTCAGTAGACAATCCTCTCTGGTTGCAGTAGAACAATTGATCTTCGCCAATGCTTGAGGTGGAGGCCTCGTGTTCCATTTGGGCAGTTGAATTTCGAACATCAATGTAGGGAAATGTATGAGCTCCACACTCACTTCCGATGAGTATGGAATCGCACTGTGAATAGTTCCGGGCATTATGGGCATTCTTCATAATTTTCACCTGCCCACGGTATGTCTGTTGTCCGTGTCCTGCAGAAATTCCTTTGGAAATGATAGTACTTTTTGTATTGTTCCCCAAGTGAATCATTTTTGTTCCTGTATCTGCCTGTTGATAGTTATTCGTCAGCGCTACAGAATAAAATTCACCCGTAGAATTATCACCCTTTAGAATGACGCTGGGATATTTCCAGGTAATGGCAGACCCGGTTTCCACTTGAGTCCATGAAATCTTTGAATTGTTCTCCTTACAAATACCTCTTTTAGTAACAAAGTTAAAGATTCCGCCCTTCCCATCCTTATCTCCCGGATACCAGTTTTGGACAGTGGAATATTTGATTTGAGCGTCTTTATGAGCAATTAATTCAACGACTGCAGCATGGAGCTGGTTCTCATCACGCATGGGAGCAGTACACCCCTCCAGGTAGCTCACATAGCTGCCTTCATCTGCGATAATGAGAGTCCGTTCAAATTGCCCGGTGTTTGCTGCATTGATTCTGAAATAGGTCGACAGTTCCATGGGGCAGCGAACTCCTTTGGGAATGTATACAAACGATCCATCGCTGAAAACTGCGGAGTTCAGCGCAGCGAAAAAATTATCAGTCATCGGCACAACAGATCCAAGGTATTTCCTTACAAGATCCGGGTGGTTGTGAACTGCCTCTGAGAATGGACAGAAAATAACGCCGTGTTTTTCCAGGTCTTTCTTAAAGGTTGTGACGACAGACACGCTGTCAAAAACAGCATCCACCGCAACGCCTGCTAACATTTTCTGCTCTTGCAGAGGAATTCCAAGTTTGTTATAGGTCTCCAGTAATTCCGGATCAACCTCATCCAGGCTTTTTAATTCTTTTTTCTCTTTAGGGGCAGAATAGTAACTAATTGACTGATAATCAATAGGTGGAAAGGTGATATTTGCCCAGGAAGGATTTTTCATTTTTTTCCAGTTCTTGTATGATTTCAGTCGCCAGTCCCTGAGCCAATCCGGTTCACCTTTCTTTGCGGAAATAATCCGAATTACATCTTCATTCAACCCCGGGGGAATTGTTTCCTGTTCAATATCCGTGACAAATCCGTATTTATAATCCTGGCTGATGGCTTCATCAATAATAGTGTTTTCTTTTTTCATTGTGTCCTTCATTTCATTCATATCAAATCTCTTGCTTCATTCTAAATCCCGGTAATCTCTGATAATGTCAAATTATCAAACATCGATATAATAGCATCATTTACACGGTTGATGGGTTTACGGATATTGCAGATGTCGAGCTGCACACATTTTGTATCGATGGAGCAATCCATAATTCCGATCGGCCCTTCCAAAATTTTAATTAATGCTGTCAAATTCATCTGATCCAGTGATTTTTTCAATTTATATCCTCCATGGGCACCTTGAGTAGCTTCCAGAATATCATGCTTTGACAATTCCTGGAGTATTTTAGCCAGTAGCTGCAGAGGAATTCGATAAACTCCAGATATTTCCTTGGCGCTTACGACTTTATCTTCACTTTGCCCTTGAATATAGCGCAGAGCGATAAGAGCATATTCTAATTTTCGTGTTATTTTAAACATATACGACTTTTTTAGTCGTATATAATATAATTGATTAAAATATAAAAGGCAAGGAACAATTAAAAATGCTTTTAACGATGAATATAAGGTAGTTAATCTATATGAATTCTTACAGTCCAATTTCTTCTATGGTTTTCTTCACATGCTGTAGTGTGTTTTGAAGAGCAGAGTTTTCTTCTTCGGTTAATTGAAATTCCAGGATTTTTTCCACACCGCCACTTCCGATGACTGTGGGAACTCCAATGAAATATCCGTTTATCCCGAATTCCCCTTCGCAGAGGGCAGCACAGGGAATCACCCTTTTTTTATCTAGGAGATAGGATTCTGCCATTTCAATGGCGCTTTGGGCCGGAGCGAAATAGGCAGACCCGTTTCCGAATAATTTTACGATTTCACCTCCCGCAACCCGGGTTCGCTGCACAATTGCTTCCAGAGTGTCTTCGGGAATTAATTCGGCAATCGGAATTCCGCCAATAGTTGCTGTCCGTATGATGGGAATCATTGTATCGCCATGGCCTCCCAATACTATGCATTGAATATCCTGAACGGAATATCCGGTTTCCATAGAGAGAAACGTGCGAAAACGTGATGTATCTAAAGCGCCTGCCATTCCCACAACTTGATTCTTTGCGAATTTCGAAATTTTGTAAAAAGAATACACAATCGCATCCAGCGGATTTGAAAGGACAATCACAAAACTATTGGGAGCGTATTTTTTTACGTTATTCGCAACGTCAGTAATGATTTTGATATTGATATTGAGCAAGTCTTCCCGGTCCATTCCGGGTTTCCGTGGTACTCCGGCAGTGATGATTACAACATCTGTATCCTTAATGTCAGCATAGTCAGAGGAACCTGTAAGATTCACGTCATAACCATCGTGGGGACGTAACTGCATGATATCCAAAGCTTTTCCTTTGGTCATTCCCTCTGCCTGGGGGATATCGAATATGACAATATCTCCTAATTCTTTTTGTGCAGCCAATAAGGCAAGGTTTCCTCCAATTTGTCCTCCGCCAATTAATGCAATCTTATTTCTTTTCATAAATAAATATCCTTTTTTGTTTTTGATTTATTTTCACAGTACTATGTGAATAGTATAGAATATATCTTAAAAATTAAGTGTTTTTACTGATCCATTCAGCCGTGACGGATTTTGGTCTTGTGATGGGAATCCCCAAGGCGCGGTTTATGACCATCTGGGATACCATTCCCATAGCTCGTGAAATACTGAACAAAACTGTGTAAAAACTAAATTCTGTAATTCCATAATGATATAAAAGTGATCCTGAAGCAGCATCAACATTTGGCCAGGGATTTTTTGCTTTTCCCTGTTCCAGTAATATTGGTGGTACCACTTCGAAGAGTTTTTGCACAATTGAAAAAATTAAGCTATCTTGAATGTGTTCCTTACCGAATTTCATGAATGCTGTAAAGCGCGGATCCGGACACCGTAATACTGCATGCCCATATCCGGGGACTACGCGCCCGTTGTTTAAATGCTCCCAAACAAAATCTGTAAGTTCTTTATTTGAGGGTACTCCGTTAAAATGATTCTTGATTTCAAGCACAAACCGGAGGCATTCCTGGTTCGCAAGTCCATGTAACGGTCCGGCTAATCCATTTAAACCTGCTGAGACAGCATAGTACGGGTCTGAGAGAGCAGACGCAACTGTAAGAGCACTGAAAGCGCTCACATTTCCTCCTTCATGATCACAATGGAGCATGAGATAAAGACGCATCAGTTTTTTTACTGTATTGTCAGGATCAGGGATGCCGAGCATATGAGCAAAGTTTGCACCCCAATCAAGGAAGGGATCCGGATCAATTAATTCTCCCTTTTCAAACCGGATTCTATACACACCTGCTCCAACGGCAGGAAGTTTTGCAACAAGTTGAATAGCATCCTGAAGAATCGCTTTCCAAAAATCTTGTTTTGCCATTCCCTGGCTATATTGTTTTTTAAATACCGACTCATTACTCATTGACAGAATCGCTGTGTTAAACATTGTCATTGGATGTGAGTCATTTGGCATTGCTTTCAGCATATCCCACACATAGGTTGGTACTTCAGCATGTTTAGATAATTGAGATTGGATATCTGTCAGTGCAGTTTCATCCGGAATATCTCCCGTAAGCAGGAGAAAAAATACTTCTTCTGGTAAAATATGCGTGATCTCTAAAAGCGGGTAGTTACGAATAATGAGTCCCGTATCAGGAGAGACGGAAGATGTATCACAAATCAAGCCTTTTATGCCACGCATTCCTCCATAAACCTGGTTTACTGTTACTTCACTTATGACAGTATCCCCTTTTAAATCAATTAATTGATTCGCTTCGCTTCGCCAAGCTTCTATTTTATTTTCTAATATATTTTGCAGATAAGACATCTATGTTTTCCTATATGGATTTTAATTGCTGTAAACAGCTTGTAATTATAATTGTTTCAATTAAAATCAAATCATTTTCAGAGAATCAATTTAAGCATATTCTACATTCCGTCTAAATAGAGTTGTTGCAGGAATAAACCTTATTCACTTTCCGGATTATAAATTCCTTTCTAATTTGTACCGCGATGGACAAGAGGATTCAGAAATTAAGAGAACAAATTGATGAGATAGATGAAGAAATTATCCAGTTCTTAAAAAAGCGCATGGGAATTTCCATAGAGGTAGGAAAATTGAAGGATGAACTTCATATTCCTATTGAAGATAAGAAGCGTGAAAAAGAAATTATTGATCGTCTCACCAAAATAGCAGGCAAAAATTTATCAGAAGAACAACTTATCCGAATTTTTACTGCTGTCTTTAAATCCTCAAAACAATTCCAGAAGTAAATTAAATTTTACGACCCCGTTTATTGGAGTAATACAATGGAAGAAAAATATGAGTAGTTTGGGAATTATTGGTTTTGGACGATTTGGTCGGATTGTGGGTAAAATATTTTTAGATGATTTTGAAGTAAAAGCCTACGACCCAAATCCAGTTCAGGAACAAATAGGTACGGAATTAACAGATTTGGGTACAGTTTTAAAAGAGGAAACAATTATATTAGCTGTTCCAATTAGTATTTTTAAAAATGTTGTGATAGATATTGCACCACGCTTGAAAAAATCCTGTACGATCATGGATGTTTGCTCTGTAAAGGTATATCCGGTAAGTGTAATGAAAGATAATTTGCCGAAATCTGTTAATATCATTGGTACCCATCCACTTTTTGGGCCGGATTCCATTGGTCAAGCGGAGAGCCTTAAAATAATGATGTGCAATGTGCGCGAGACCAAGAATCAATATTCAAAATGGACTTCTTATTTTTCATCAAAAAATATGCAAGTAGTAGAAATGTCGCCTGAAGAACATGATAAATTAGCTTCACGTACTCAAGGGATTACTCACTTTATTGGGAGATCATTAATGAACGCAGGAATAAATCCAACATTAATTGACACACTTGGTTTTTCAGAACTTTACAAGGTAATTGAACAAACCTGCAACGATAGTTGGGAATTGTTTATGGATTTACAAAATTATAATCCATATACACAATCAATGATAGACGATCTGGAAAATTCTATTGCTGAAATAAGTAATCGAATTGCAAGGAGATGAAAACATGCTAGTTATAATGGATTTAAACGCAACCGAATCCGAAATCAAAAAGGTGGAGGAACGAATAAAAGGATTTGGTTATCAAGCCCATTTTATTCCTGGCAGAGACCGACTTACAATTGGTGTCACAGGAAATCGAGGAGTTGAAGAAAGACTATATTTAGAAAGTTTGCCAGGTGTGTTGCAGGTTATTCAGATAACCAAACCCTATAAACTCGCCAGCAGAGAAACCCATCAAGAAAACAGTGTCGTTCAGGTAGACAATGTACAATTTGGAGATGGAAATGTGGTGATGATTGCCGGGCCATGTGCGGTTGAAAGTATGGAGCAAACCCTTCGCATTGCAGATGCTGTGGCGAGTCGTGGTGCTCAAATGCTTCGTGGTGGTGCATATAAACCACGGACATCTCCTTATTCATTTCAGGGATTAGGTGAGAAAGGACTGGAGATTTTAACTAAAGCCCGGGAAAAAACTGGACTCCCATTTGTAACTGAAGTTCAGGATACTGAGACAATATCTGTTGTTGCTCACTATGCGGATATGCTTCAGGTTGGAATGAGGAATATGCAAAATTTTACATTATTAAAAGCAATAGGAAAAGCTGGTAAACCAGTTCTCATGAAACGCGGAATGAGCGCGACATTGGAAGAAACCCTCATGTCCGCAGAATATCTCATGGTAAATGGTTGTCGTGATGTGGTTATTTGTGAACGTGGGGTTCGGACATTTGGGAATCATGCCAGAAACACTTTGGATATCAGCGTCGTTCCTGCTCTCAAGCAGGTGAGTCATTTGCCTATTATAATTGACCCAAGTCATTCCAGTGGGAAACATTACAGTGTAATTCCCCATGCTTTAGCAGGATTAGGAGCTGGTGCAGACGGTCTTATTGTGGATGTGCACGATCGGCCTGAAGAAGCTCTTTGTGATGGGCATCAAGCATTGCTTCCGGATGAATTTTCTCAACTCATGGATGTGTCAAAGGGAGTTTGTGCCGCAATGGGTAAAGAGATCGGAACAAAAAAAAAGAATAAATGATTGTCAGGGGAACGCTGATGTTCTCGGGGGATAAATCAATTTCCCATCGGGCACTCATGCTTGCTGCTTTATGTAATGGCGAATCTTGCATTTCCAATCTCTCCACCGGCACCGATGTGCAATCTACGCGAAAATGTTTGGAAGCCTGTGGAATTAAAATTCGGGAGGATGGGCATGATGTTATTGTG
>Ga0208879_1004256_pt1 | contig 11242 bp, 11 predicted proteins | sample Knorr_S15_td_Bot_FD_185605 | JGI IMG/M metagenome (GOLD analysis project Ga0208879, IMG submission 185605) | Marine microbial communities from Southern Atlantic Ocean transect - Knorr_S15_td_Bottom_ad_5009_LV_A (SPAdes) (version 2) | ecosystem: Environmental > Aquatic > Marine > Oceanic | place...
AGATATATCTGAAAAAAAAAAAACAGTTTAAAGAGTTTAAAGAGTTAAAAGAGAAATTCAAAAAAAAACATAGAAATGAGAGAAAGGCTGAGAGAAAGGCTGAGAGACGGAGAAAGATATCTGAGATATATCTGAAAAAAAAAGAGTTAAAAGAGATAAAAGAGAAATTCAAAAAAGAATATAGAAATGAGAGAAAGGCTGAGAGAAAGATATCTGAGAGAGAGAGAGTAAAGAAAGCTGAGAAAGCTGAGAAATCTAGGAAAGAGGAAGATAAATTTCGTGGAAAATCACTAATAAATTCTTGGCTTCCACCATCATCGAACTCTAAATTATATGGTGGTAAAGTTAAAGAACATTGGACGTTACTAATGCAAGTAATTGAAAATCTATTATGGTATGCATTGGATATACGAAATGAAACTATAGTTAAAAAATATAAATTGTATGAAATAGTAAATCTTTATAATGTACAAACAGCCCTGTTAGAAAAACAAAAAAGAATAAGAGCTATAATGGTAGCGAGAAGAGACAGACCAATCTCTCGTGGAGGGATAGTGAGAAAACATCAAGGTATCATTCAAACAGGTGGAAATACAGGTAGATTAAGAAAAGGATATAGATATTCTGGTAAAAAACTTAAAAGTGGATTACCACAAATCATTAAATGTAAATCTAAAAAAAATAATGTGTATCATACATAAATAAATAATAAATATTTATATATAAATAATAACAATATATACATATTATAAATGAAAAAATGATAATAAAAAATGAGTATCCATAACTCCATTACATTAACCTTACTCAAAATTTATCATAGATAAATTTTGAGTGGTCTTTTGACTCGTAATCAGCCAATTCTTTTAATAGAATATTTTTTGCACCATTCGTGTCTCTATCTATTTTTACATTGCATTTCTTACATATAAAAATATCTTTGTTGGATAAATTCATATTTAACCAACCACAATTGGTACAAGTTTTTGATGTATAAGACTCATTAACAATTTTTATATTCCTATTTTTTAAATTACATTTCCATATTAGTCGTTGTTTAAACTTATAATGAGACCAAAACATCATTTCTCTATTTGTTTTTCTATGAAGATTTTTTGTCATTTGTTGTGTTAATTAATCTCATTTTTTACTTATATTTTATATTCAATATAATATAAAATGATTAATTATATAGAATATATTGAATGAATCAAATAAATAAAAAACCATCTCAGCTTTCTCAACCAGGCCTACTAGAATCCACACTGAAAAATAATCTATCTATAATGGAGGAATACATAACAAACCCTCCTTCAGATGCTCTTGTACAAAAATTTGATGATAATCTATTTGAGAAAGATACTAAATTTTATAATTTATTAAGTTTATCTAAATCAAATAATCAGCGATTTCAAAGAGAGAGAAGCCGAATTACAACACTATATAACAGAAGAGTATTTAGAATGTTGACAGATAAACAGAAAAAATTGAATTATATAGAAAACAGAAGTGATAGTATAGAGGTAAAGAATAAGAAACTATTTAAAGCAATTTTTAAAAATTTATTAACAATATTTCAAACAAAAAACACGGACCCCAGTAAAATTCATATTAAACGATATAAGGACGATATAAATAAAATAAGGAATATTAAGAAATTGTATTTGGTTTCTGGAAGTGCGTTTATTAATGATAATTTGCACATAATAAAAGTGGAAGAAAATAATACTAATTTTGATAAAATTGAAATAGAACTACTAAATTTACAACAAAATATATTCGCAAATGCATCCTTAGCCATACAAAAAAATATATTTAATGATATTTTTATAAGAAGTTTGACTGATAAATTATGTATTCCACATTTACCAGAAATAACTATTCAACCTACAAAAAAACAAATAGACGATTATATAAGTACAGTTAGAAATATTAGACAATATCAACAATCCAGAAGAAGCAATATTATAACAAGACACAATAGATTCACAAGATACGAGAGATTAAATACCTTACTAAACCAAGGACTAAGAACGTACGAGATAAATACTTTTGATGTACATGAAGCTGAAAGAAAGATAGAAAAATTAGAAGAAATATTTATAAACCGCGAGTATATAGATAAAATAAATGAAAATATATGGACAGATATACAACATGATATGACAAAAAACGAGATATATATAAATGAATTTATATCCAAAATAAATGAAGAATCCAAAATAAAATATGCATTAGAAACTTGCATGGAAAGAAATAAGGACAAATTCGTTTTTAATTGTGGGGTTTGTCTTCCTCTTGCGGTTCAAATATTACAGAAATTTAGCAATGGAAAGATTATAATGGGAGAAAAATATTCAATAAATCACCAAAATTTATTAATATTTGATACAAGAGAACAGGACAAAATAAAAGCTTATATTTTTGATAGTAATTATACACAAAATGATTATATAAAAGAAAATGTAAGTAAACTTTTAGAAAAAATAGAAACCAAATGGAAAACAGATAATAAATCATATAGATTTGAACAACAAGATAATTTATATGTTAAAGTTATTGATGGTGAGTTCTCTAATTTTCCTAGGGAATATGTTCTCAATAGCATGTTTAACGGAGCTGGAATGTGTGATACATTGGCTACGTTAATTTCAATTATATGGGGTCGTTTTTGTCATAAATTTGCTGACTTTCCAACAATGATTAAAAGTATGAAGTTTATAATGGATGAAAGAAATCTGACGGAAGAGCAAGAGCAAACGCAAGCAGTTCTAAGGACAACTAGAGTAGCTCAACAGTATGCAAGAGTGGGGCTCGTTAGTAGAGCGGCTGAGAGAAAGAGAGAGGCTGAGGCTGAGAGAGAGAGGGAGGCTGAAAGAGAGGCTGTGAGAGAGGCTGTGAGAGAGGCTGTGAGAGAGGCTGAGAAAAAGGCGATAGAGGCTGAGAAAAAGGCGAGAGAGGCTGAGAGAAAGGCGAGAGAGGCTGCGAGAGAGGCTGCGAGAGAGGCTGCGAGAGAGGCTGCGAGAGAGGCTGTGAAAAAGGCGAGAGAGGCTGTGAGAGAGGCTGTGAGAGAGAGAGAGGCTGTGAGAGAGGCTGAGATAAAGGCTGAGATAAAGGCTAAGGTTGAGAGAAAGGCGAGAGAGGCTGTGAGAGAGAGAGAGGCTAAGAAAGAGCGATTAGATAAAGAGAAAGAGAGAGAGAGAGAGGCTAAGAAAGATGAGGGAGTGAGAGAGATGCTAAGAAATCTGAGAAAGATACAGATTTTGAAAGATGAGAAAAATAAAGAAAGAATGATAGGTGAGAAACCGAGCTTCCATGAGAGAACCTTAAGAAAAATACTGGAAAATAGAGAGGCTAAGAGAAAAGCTGAGAAAGAGAGAGAGAGAGAGAGAGCTGAGAGAGCTGAGAAAGAGCAAGAGAGAAAAGCTGAGAAAGAGGCTGAGAGAAAAAAAGCTTTTGAAAGAGATATGAGAATCATGAGTCAAAAGCGAATGCTGATAGCTGAGAAACAACGTCGAAAAAATGCTGAGAGAGAGAGAGAAGCTGAGAGAAAGGCTGAGAGAAAAGCTGAGAAAGAGAGAGAGGCTGAGAGAAAAGCTGAGAAAGAGGCTGAGAGAAAAGCTGAGAAAGAGGCTGAGAGAAAAGCTGAGAGAAAAGCTGAGAAAGAGAGAGAGGCTGAGAAAGAGAGAGATGAAATTAAACGACGACGACAAGAACTATCACCATTACCATCACCACCACAAGAACTACCACAAGGACTATCACGATATGTATCACAATATGAAAGATCAATACAACGACAACCCAACGACTACCAATGGGCACCACCACAAGAACTATCACAAGGACTACCACCACTACCACAACAACTATCACGACAACAACCATCACCACCACAAGGATCACGACAAGAATCACGACCAATATTCTTTAAACGACAACCATACCACCCCAACGACTACCAAAAAGGTGGTATAGTTGTATTTAAAGAACATTGGACGTTACTAATGCAAGTAGTTGAAAGTATATTATGGCATGCAATAGAAATACGAAAAGAGAATATAGTTTCTAAATATAAATTGTATGAAGTAGTAAATCTTTATAATGTACGAACAGCCATGTTATTAAGAATAAAAAGAGACAGAGAAAACAGAATAAGAGACAGAGAAGACAGAAGAAGAAGAAACAGAGGAAGAAACAGAGGAAGAAACAGAAGAAGAAACAGAGGAATCCCCACCCCCAGTAGACCAATCTCCCGTGGAGGGATAGTGAGAAAACATCAAGGTATCATCCAAACAGGTGGAAATACAGGTAAATTAAGAAAAGGATATAGATATTCTGGTAAAAAACTTAAAAGTGGATTACCACAAATCATTAAATGTAAATCTAAAAAAATAATGTGTATCATACATAAATAATAAATTTTTATATATATAAATAATAACAATATATACATATTATAAATGAAAAAATGATAATAAAAAATGATAATAGAAAAGCTGAAATATTATATTTAAATAATTATGATTTTTTATTAGAAATTTTAAAAGAAAAAGGAATTGTTAATATAATCTATTTTTATTTAATAGGAAAAAAAGAAATAAATTTTCTTTGTAAATATTTGATTTTATCAGAAGATTGGATACGAAAACAAAAACATCAAATAAATTTAAATTGGGATAAAATTTCAGTTTATCAGGATATAACTCCAGAATTTATAATTGAACATAAAATGTATATTAATTTTGAACTTCTATTTGAAAAGAATCCTTATTTAAGAAAATATCCAAATTATTGTTTATTATATAATACATATAATAAAGTTCAGAACTCTCAAAATTATGATGATTTTAAAATGAATTGGTATCATCGTATTATTAAGAAATATAATTTTGGAAAATATATACAAAACGGGAAAATTAATATTTATATAAAAAAAGATTTTTTAAAATTGAAAAATCGTATGTTTAAGCAAAGCTACTTGTAGTTATAACAAACGATTTGAAAAAAATCGCAAAACTCATATTTCAACAATAATGGATATTCAATATTCTAATTTGAATAAGATAAGTAATAGAAATGAATTGAAGAATATCAAATTGTATAAAAGAATTAATGATACTTGTTTGGATAAAGTAAAAGAACAAGGATTGATAAATTTGATATTTTTTTTCTTGGCTGGGAAAAAAGAAATTAATTATATTTGTAAAAACATGATTTTGTCCGAAGAATGGATTCATGCCAATAAAGAAAAAGTAAACTGGAAATATATAAGTCAGTATCAGAATATATCACCACAATTTATTGATGAACATAAAGATCAAGTAAATATGGATATTATTTTGGATAAAAATAAATTTATAAGAAATTATCCAAAATTTTGTTCAGTGTATAAAATGAGTTTTAATCAAAATAATGATACTAGATATTTGAGAAATTATTTTGAAGATAGAGATATTATAGAATTAAATTTAATTAATTATTATCCAAATCTAATTGACCACGAAAGAGTTTGTAGTCTTATTGCTCGTATTCCTCACAGTAATTCACGACGAGAAAGATTGACACAAAGATATATGAATTTTTTGAGAAGTTATTCTCAAAATTAGATAAAAAATTAGATATAAAAAAATTAGAGACTGGACTTGAAATATTTTAATTAATAATCAATCCGGGATTAAGTATATTATTAGGATCAAAAGTTTTTTTAATATCTTTTAATAATTGTATTTGATTTTTGGTATCATATTGATGTAGATATTTTTTTTTCATTATACCAATACCATGTTCAGCTGAAATACTTCCATTCAATTCATTAACAAGATTATATACAATATTTTCAATTTTATCATTGCTTGTTTTATTTAAAATATTTAAATGAATATTTTCATCAAGAACATGTCCAAAGAAATAAGTATCATAATCTTTTAATTTTTGTTGTAGAGTATGTATATCATTTAACTTAATTGAAATATCAAATTTATATACATTTTTAGATTCTTTTGATAAATTTTCAGTAATTCCTTCTCGTATTGCCCATAGTTGATTTAATTGTGTTTCATTATTGGTTACAATTCCATCTTCAATGAGTTCATTATCAATACATTTTTCAAAAAATGTATCTAAAACAGATTGATGATAATCATCATCAGTAAATTGAGTTTCAATTAATACATTAAAATTGCCAATAGAGATTGGTAAGTTGGAAGAATGTTTTTGATGTAATATTAAAGATTTTTTATCCATAAGTTCAAATGCGTATATAAAATCTTGTAAATTATTTGTAGATAATTCAATTAATTTAGATAATTGTTCTAAATTATTTAATGAAAATAACATACCTTTAATAGATGGTTTTAATTTTTGTAATTTTAATTGACATTCAGTAACAACACCCAGAGTACCTTCTGAACCAATCATTAAATTTTTAATATGATATCCAGTATTATTTTTATGAAATCCTTGTGTATCATTATATATATCACCATTCGGTAAAACAACTTTCATTCCTAAAATATTTTGATGTAGTGATCCATATTTATAGAATCGTATTCCACCTGCGTTAGTAGCAATATTTCCTCCAATTTGACAGGAACCTTTTGCCCCAATATCTAACGGCATACCCCAACCTTTTTCATTTACATATTCATCAAGAGTTTGTAATATACAACCAGATTGACAATGAATAATTCCTCTTTGATGGCAGAAGTTTTTGATTTTATTTAATTTTTCCATACTCATTAAAATTTCCGCATTACTAGCAACAGCTCCCCCAACTAGTCCAGTATTTCCTCCTTGTATATGAATTGGTATTTTATTATAATTACATATTTTTAATATATTGCTAACATCAGTCGTGTTAGATGGTAATAATATTGTTTGTGCTTTTCCATGAAATTTATTCATCCAGTCAACATTATATTTTTTAATATTTTTTGTAATAATTTGGTTTGATTTTAATATATTATTAAATATTCTTTTCATAATATGTTAAGCAAAATTATCTATGATTTAACAAAAGATATTCTTATTGTTGATTATTTACATTTGGTGAAATAATAGAAATGATTTGTTGTTGAAGTTTTTTAAGTTTTGTATTTTTACGATTATATAAATTTTTTAAATCATTAAATTGTTTTTGTTTACAATTATATTCAAGTTGTTTTTGTTGTAATATTTCCTCTTGGTCATTAAATTCCTGTATAAGGCCATTATATTCTAAGCGTAAATCTTCATGTTTTTTTTTCCATCTTCGATATCGATTCTGATAAGTCGTAGTTTCTTCTTCGACTTCATTTAAAGTATTTTGAACATTTTCTAAAGTTATTTCTAAATCTCTAACTTCAGCATGTAAGGTAGCGATTTCTTCTTTAATAGAACAAGAAGATTGCTGTTTTTTACATAATGGGCAGAATAAAGCATTTTCACACTTAAAAAGCATATCTTCGTAACATTTACCATGCATAGTATGTCCACAATTTAGAATGTGTATCCCTGATTTTGAATAATCACATATAGATACAATATTATAACAGATTGAACATATATCACTAGATTGTTTTCCGTGATATCTACAAAATCCATCTTCTGATAATTTACGATTACAAATTAATCCACAATTTCCACCTGATATAATTGATTTTGTACAGATATTCATTATAATTTAATATATTAATTTAAAATTAATTAAAAATCAATTTTATTTTATATCTTTTTCTGTCTCTTTTTTTTGTTATTTTTTTTGGAATTAATTATCATATTTTGTATTCGTTGAGTTTTAATTCCATCAACGAAACCTTTTTGTTTACTTTCTTTTGCTGTCCACATATAATCGTGTAAAAGAATTTTATCTAATTCACTTTTACTAAGAGTCGTATATTTTTTATATAATGTTACTAATGTTTTATGTAATTTACATAAATTATCAACTTCTTCTTTCATTTCATGAAACTTACCCCAACAACAAGATGATAATTCGTGAATAAGCATTTGAGCGTTCGGTTGAATATATCTATGATGACATACCATAGAAATCATAGTTGCTGCACTTGCAGCAACTCCTTCGATAATAGATACAATTTCATATTCTGATTGTAAAATTCTATCAACAACACTAAGTGCTGAATGAACACAGCCTCCATCGGAATTAATAAATAAAAAAATTTTATGTTGTAAATTTTTGCCTCCATATTTTCTATCATTTTCTGCTAATTCCTCATTTGCTTCTTCAATTAATTGAATTAAACGATGACAAGTTTTTTTGGTTACATCTGCATAAAAATGTATTTGATTATGTTTACGATTGATTATATTTTCGTCATGTGACGAGTCTTCAGAACTATCATCACTTTTTGACTCAACCAATAATTTTAATAAATCCCTGGGCTGTTGTTCATTTACATCACAATTAGATATTTTCGCAAATTTTCTTTTTTTATTAAATCTATTATTATTCCACATATATTTTGTCATTATTTATATATATACAGTAGAATATATCTTTAAATAAATTTAAATTATTTTTAATTCTTTTAGCTATTAAAAAATGCGATTTTATCCTTTAAAGATAATAAATTATTATTAGTTAATAATAATATTAGTTAATAATAATATGGTAAAATTATTAATATTTGGTTGTACTGGTTTAGTAGGAAAAGTTTTAATAGATTTAATAGAAACAAGAAATTTTCCACTAACAGATATTTCATTAGTTGCTTCATCAAAAAGTGTAGGTAAAAATATAAAAATAAATAATAGCGAATATAAGATAATAGATGTTAAAGATAGTTTAATATTGACAGATTTAGATATTATATTTTTTTGTTCTTCTTCAACATTATCAAAAAAATATTGTCCAATTTATTTAAAAAATAATGAAAAATGTTTTATAATAGATAATTCTAGCTATTATCGTTTAAATGAATCAGTTGATATAATAATACCGCCAGTGAATAAACATTTACTAAAAACGGGTAAAAGAATTATATCAAATAGTAATTGTACTACTGCGGGATTAATCATGGCAATATATAAATTAAAAGATTTTAATATCTCGGAATTGATAATTACAGCATTTCAAAGTGTTTCAGGTTCTGGATATAATGGTTTAAATCAATTAATAAGAGAACAACAAGATAATATAGTAGAAACACCCGCATATTCAAAACCAATACATAATAATATAATTCCATTAATAGGTACATTAAATTCAACAAATATATCAACAGAAGAAGAGAAATTAATTCATGAAACAAGAAAAATTTTAAAAACAAAAAATATAAAGATAATTGCAACATGTGTAAGAATTCCAATAGATTTTTGTCATTCATTATCTATTACTATAACTTTTAAGAAGGATGTATCATTAGCAGATATAAAAGATAAGATAAAATTACAAGAAGAATTAGTTATAATAGATGATGATATAGTAACACCAATCGATATAAAGACAAAGCATGAAGTATATGTTAATCGTCTAAGAAAAAATAACTGTAAAAAAAATACATATTCAATGTTTATAATATTTAATAATTTATTTAGAGGTGCTAGTTTAAATAGTATTCAAATAGCAGAAGAATTATTAAAAGAATTTTTTAATTTCTAAAAAATTTATTTATATAACATATTATATAACATATTATATCTAATTATAATTTATAAGAAATGGCTCTTACAAATATGGAAATATATATTATTATTTTAGGTATAATAATATTAGTTATTTTTGTAAAAAATAAAAAAAAAAATTTGGAAAAATTTGTGAATTTAAAGATTCCAAATATTATTACTTATATAATAAATTTGGAAGAAAGTCCAGAAAGATTAAAATATATAAGTGAACAATTGACTGATGCTAATATAAATTTTATAAAATTTAAAGCAATAAATGGTAAAAGATTAAATTTAAATAAAATTTATGCTGACGGATTGGTAACATCTAAATGGTTAAAAAAAGGACAAATAGGAGTTGCATTATCTCATATTACATTATGGAAAACAATAAAAAATTGGGAAGAAGATATAGCAATAATTCTTGAAGATGATGCTATTATTCCTACAAATTTTTGGATTCGATTAAAAATTTGTATGAAACAATTACCAGATGATTGGGACATGTTATTTTTAGGAGGGACATCAATTATAGGTAGTAAATATTCAGCAAATTTATTAAAACCAACTACATTAAAAACAAAGGGTATATATAATACCGGTTTTTTTGCATATATGGTAAATAAAAAATGTTTAAAAGTTTTAATACAAAAATCAAAACCATTAATTACTGCAATAGATAATCAAATTAAAGATTTTGCTTTTAAAAATTTAAACATTTTTTATTCTTATCCCCCTATTATAACACATAATTATAACTTTAATTCAGATAATAATCGAATAAATAAAAATAAAAATTATAAAATAACCAATAAATTTTTAATGAAAGCAAAGAAAATTATTATTACAGCAAAACTATAAACACAATATAATGAATTAAAATTAGAATTAGAATTGAATTAAATAAACTAATAAAAATAAACTAATTTGAACATGGATATTCCAATTGATATAGCAATCACAATTAGTGATTACTTAGATAATCAAAGTTTTATAAATTCTATTTTAATAAAAAAAAATATTTATTATCATAAATATTTAATTAAGAAAAGAAAAGAAAGGAAAGAAAAATATGATTATCAAAAAGAATTTCTAACAATTCTTGAATATTTACGAAGTCAAGCTTTTGAATAAGTATATAAAAATTGAATAAATATATTTATTTATAAAATAATTATGAGTAATTCGTACTATAAAAAACGAAAATTCTTCTGTAATAAACAAAATTTTCGTTGTAATAAACAAAATTGTTTAAAAATCTTTTCATTATTGAAACTAATGAAAAGATTTTTATTTTTTTTTTCAAAAAATCCATTTTTAATTGGATGTAAACGATGTGGTCATATAAATATTTTTCATAGCAGAAAAACAAATCCAAATTGGAAAATATCAAATCAAGAATATATATTAATAGATACGAGCGACATAAGCGAAATTCGATAAACAAAGTTTAGGCTGGAACTGTTATTTGTTTTCTATTATTATATTTATTTTATAATATAATATCATATCATATCATATAATATAAATGAAATACTATACAACATCAAAAGGTTATTATTATAAAAAATATAATAATGGGAAAATAGTTAGAATTTCACAAAAACTATTTGATAAAAAAAATAAAAAAATT
>Ga0208879_1004261_pt1 | contig 11221 bp, 9 predicted proteins | sample Knorr_S15_td_Bot_FD_185605 | JGI IMG/M metagenome (GOLD analysis project Ga0208879, IMG submission 185605) | Marine microbial communities from Southern Atlantic Ocean transect - Knorr_S15_td_Bottom_ad_5009_LV_A (SPAdes) (version 2) | ecosystem: Environmental > Aquatic > Marine > Oceanic | place...
CATCGCTCGCATCCAACTAGCCCAGTCGCAACAGAGCAAGCCACAGGGAGAAGCGCCCCAGCTACATGGGATCGTATTGGAGGGGACGTCGCCCTACGGCATGGGCTCAAGTTCCCAGCACGCCGCCCTGGCCATCGCCACATTCAGCGGCATGCCGGTGGTCCGAGTGGGCCGGGCTGATCCCGGCGGACGGGTCCCCAGCGACGGCCGGGACAGCCTAAGTATCGCCGGCAGCAACCTGGACACCAACAAGGCGCGTCTGCTGCTGATGGCGTCCCTCATGAAGCTGGGTAGGCTGCCCAAAGCCCAAGACCCCAGAAACCCCACTACCGATGAGAGGAAGGCCGTGCAGGCCAAATTGGCGGAGTACCAGGAGATATTTGAGAACCATTAAGGGGTACACCGTCACTTTAGTTCCAATAGCTGCGAGGTAGTACTCCCCCATGGCCAGTGAGCGTGTTCAACGACGAATAGACCGCATCCTGGGCCATTGAGGGCGCGGCGGTCGCCCTTCGAAACTGGACCGCTTGGCGGTTCGGTGTAGGATGCTCAGCGGTTGGCTCGCTGGCGGTCGAAGGCTAAACATAATGGTCAACCGTGCTTTCTCGGCGAGAGATACTTATGGAGTAGGCCCCAACCAGAAAAAGGAGGAGCTATCATGCCGTTCGGAGGCAACGACTGGCTAGCATTGACCCAGGAGCCCGCCCTGGAACCCGACCTCCCCATCTGCGACCCTCATCACCACTTTTGGGACTATCGGACCGTTCGGATCCCCTACCAGAGGTATCTGCTCCACGAGTTATCGGCCGACGTCAACAGCGGTCACAACGTCCGCTCCACTGTTTTCATCGAGACAAGAGGGATGTACCGGCCTGACGGACCAGAGGAATTGCGCCCGGTCGGCGAGGTAGAGTTTGTCCAAGGTTTGGCCGCCGCCAGTGCCAGCGGGCTCTATGGCCCCACCAGAGCCGCCGCCTCCATCATCGGTCACGCCGATTTGAAGCTGGGCGACCGGGTTGAGCCCGTACTGGAATCCCTGCAAGCCGCCAGCCCCAACCGGTTCCGCGGGATACGTCACTCCGTCGGCTGGGACCGCAACCCAGAGGTAGAAAACCGGGAAGCGGAGGGTTTATTGGCCACCGACAACTTCCGGGCGGGGGCTAGAGTGCTGGCCGGCATGGGGTTGTCTTTGGATACCGGGATGGTTTTTCCCCAACTCCCCGAACTGGCTGACTTTGCCAGAGCCGTCCCGGACCTCACCATCGTCTTGAACCACATCGGTGGTCTGATCCGGGTGGGCCCTTACGGCAACCGGGATGACGAGGTGCTACCCGTCTGGCGTAGCGGTCTCGTCGAAGTGGCCAAGTGCCCCAACGTTGTTCTCAAGCTGGGCGGCATCGGACAGCCACGCTATGGTTTCGACTGGCATGAATGGGACCAGCCCATAGGGTCGGAAGCGCTGGCCGAGGGTCTGGCTCCGTTCATGAACTACTGCATCGAGCAGTTCGGTCCGGACCGGTGCATGTTCGAAAGTAACTTCCCGCCGGACAAAGTGTCGTACTCCTACAACGTGCTGTTCAACGCTTTCAAGCGACTATCTCAGGGATACTCGGCGACTGAGCGCGCAGCCATGTTCCATGACACCGCGGCTCGTGTTTACCGGATAGGGGTCTAAGGATTCTCGACGTGTCATTCAACCAACCGGGCGTCCGGGCCCCAGCCAATTCAAGTGGGAATAGGGCCCTTAATGGAGCGGTATCTCCATGTGTGGCGTGGGAAACCTAGATTAATCTTGTCTATTGAGCCTTTAGGTTGGGAGGGATAATCATGCCTAGATTAACGCCAATCACCAAGCGAGAGCAGGTAGGCGAAGACGGTTTGGCAGCGTTTGACGCAATAATTGCGTCAAGAGGCGCTATCAACGCACCCCAGTCGATGCACATGTATGTTCCAGAGATCGCTCGATGTTCAAACGACCTGAGCGACTCTTTACGCTACCGGTCTCATCTGTCCGACCATGATACCGAACTTGCGATAATCACCGTCGCGAGGGAGATGGATTGCGATTACGTATGGTCGGGGCACTCTAAGGCCGCGTTGCGAGCAGGTGTGAGACCGGAAGTGATAGACATTGTGGCAAACTTTGGAAGCCTGGACGGTCTGACAGAAGAAGAGGCGGTGATTGTTCGTTTCGGGAGGGAGGTAATTGGCGATCATAAGCTTTCGCAGGAAGGGTTCGACGCGGCAGTGAAACAGTTTGGCGAAGCCAACACTGTCGTCCTAGGAGCCCTCATGGGCCACTACACGATGATGAGTTGCACATTGATAGCCACCGACACTCAGCCGGCCGAAGGCGCACCCGTCCTACCGAAACGTCCGTAGGGCTGGTGGTTGATCAACGCAACGCAGATACAATCCCATAATTGAAAGGACATTATTCATGCGCGCAGCCATTATTACCGAGCCTGGCGGCCCCGACGTTTTGAAGATAATGGAGGTCGATGACCCGACCCCCGGCCCGGAGGACGTTCTGGTCGACGTGAAGGCCACCGCCCTGAACCGTGCCGACACTCTTCAGCGTCAAGGCAACTATGCTGTCCCTCCCGGTATCCCATCGGACATCCCGGGTCTGGAATTTGCTGGGGTGGTTCTTGAAGCCGGTGAGCGGGTGATCGGCATAGCGAAGGGAGACCGGGTTTTTGGCCTTGTGGGTGGAGGCGGTTATGCCAGCCGTGTTATCACCCACCACCGCATGGCCATCCCTATGCCCATTGGTTGGGACTTTGTACAAGCTGCCGCAATCCCCGAGGTATATTTCACCGCATATGACGCGCTATTCAACAGGGCCAATCTCCAGATGGGAGAGCGGGTGCTGGTACATGCCGCCGGAAGCGGGGTGGGCACGGCGGCGGTGCAGTTGGCCCACCATGGGGGAGCGTTTGTCTTCGGCACCGCCGGTTCGGCGGCCAAACTAGCTGGAGCGGCCAAGCTGGGTTTGGACGTGGGCATCAACTACCACGAGCAGGACTTTGCGGAAGTAGTGAATGAGACAACCGACGGCGCCGGGGTAGACGTTCTCATCGACTTCATCGGCGCCCCTTACTGGCATCAGAACGTCGCTTCCATGGCCAACCAGGGCCGGATCGTTGAGGTCGGCCTGATGGGAGGCGGTCAGATCGAGATGGACCTGCGCCAACTCATGGCCAAGCGGCTGCAAGTGTGCGGAACTACTTTAAGGGGCCGGTCCATCGAAGAGAAGCTGACCGTGACCGCACAGTTCAAGCGCCACGTGCTGCCCCACCTGGCCTCCGGGAGCATGAAGCCGGTGGTGGACCGGACATATCCGCTGGAAGGGGTTGCCGAAGCTCACCGCTACATGGAGACCAACGCCAATTTCGGCAAGATTGTTTTAACGATTGACTAACCACCATCCAACCGAGTTGGTTTGTGGGTACGAGTGACCATGTAGTAGCATGAAGCGCCTGATGGAGCGGGTGCTGTCTCGGCGGGAGATACTGAGGGCGTGACGACGGCGTCTGGTCTTTGTCACGGGTGCTGGCCCTGGCGTAGGTTAGGACGCGTTAAGGAACGTTCATGCTATCGCTACTTTGAAATACTTGATTCTGCGGACTCTTAAGGTCGGGGTGTGGTGCGGAGTTCTGATTTCGGCCCTGGGCATCGCTAACATGTTTGACATAGCCAACCCGCCCGAGGTCGTTATTCTCGTCGCTCCTTATCGTGGACAATTTCTGGTCCTTGGAATCGTTATCTCGGCTATCAATGTGGTAGGGCTCTATATAGTTAGGAAATTCTATGGATGACAGAGTGGCGCGGTGACCCAACGTGGTCGTGAACGCCGATCGAACGATCAAGAAGCCAACGCTGTTGCCGATGAAGTACGAGCTGTGGGGGTCAAAGCAATACATTTGGAAATTGGGAGAGGATTTCTTGGGTAAGATTGTTGCAATAGGTGGCGGTAATTTAGCCGAGCTGGAAACTTTGTCCATCGACCGGGAAGTGGTGGAATTGACGGGTAAGACCCAGCCCAAGGCCTTGTTCATTCCCACGGCCAGCTACGATTCTGTCGATTATTGGGCAGCGTTTCAGAAGGTATATGGAAAAGAGTTGGGCTGCGAGACCTCTGTTCTTTACCTGCTGGGGATCGAACAATCGTCTGACGATATGGATGCACAGATTCAAGCTTCGCATTTAATCTACGTAGGCGGCGGCAATACGTTGAAGATGATGAGGCGTTGGCGGAAGCTAGGGGTAGACCGAATGATCGAGAGGGCGTATAGCAAGGGCGCTGTCTTGGCTGGTGTCAGTGCGGGTGCCATCTGCTGGTTCAACTACGGTCACAGCGATTCCATGTCCTTTTACAACCCGAACAGTTGGAGCTATATCCGAGTAAAAGGTATGGGGTTGATAGAAGCCTTCGCCTGTCCCCACTTCAACGGTGAGACCAACGGCGCAAGACGCGAACAAGACTTTATGCAGATGGTCCAGAAGGTCGGAGGTCCCGGCCTCGCAATTGACAATCACTGCGCCTTGGAGGTTGTAGACAGCGGGCTACGAGTGATTACATCCCAGCCAGGCGCTGCCGGGTATCTAGTTAACCGAAGTAGAGGACGGGTCACCGTGGAGAAAATCCCACAGAGGCAAGAATTTGCGCCTATATCATCTTTCCTTAATCGTCAAGCGTGACCAAGGGTTGGTACAAGCGGCACCGACCTCCGCGTTATATAAGAGTGCCTAATGTCAACGCAGTTGTATCGAACGTCGTTCCGGAGGGAACATGGGCTGGTCGAAACACCACAAAAACGGGCTTATCTACTACTCGCCCGAGGATTGTAACCAGGGGTATACCTTGGTGACTCCCACCGGCGGCAACTTTGCCAACCTGATTGACATGGAAGGCCGAGTCTGCCACCAATGGCAGTCTGAAGAGGGCATTGGATACGCGTATTTATTGCACGACGGTCACTTGTTGCTCCGCACCGGAGGCGCCCGGCAGGGTGGACAGCAAGTCGAAGGCGGAGCTCGGTCTGGAGCGATCAGGGAACTCGATTGGGAAGGCGCATTGGTCTGGGAATACCAAAATCCCATGATTCACCACGACTTCGAGCGCCTAGCCAACGGAAATACCCTGGTGCTTCTTTTTGAACCTCTTGCCGCAGATTTGGTGTCCCAGATCAAAGGCGGCTCCCACTCAGGTAAGGCAGGCGAAGAGATGCTTGGCGACCTAGTTCAGGAAATTACTCCAAAGGGCGAAATCGTTTATTCCTGGCGATCCTGGGATCATTTAGACCCTGAAGATGACATCATCTGCCAGCTAGAAAACCGAGAGGAGTGGACCCACCAGAACTCGCTTAATGTAACCTCCGAGGGCGACTTGCTGGTCAGCTTCCGACGTACCGACACGGTAGGTATCGTCAACAAGGACACCGGGGACTTCAGTTGGAAGTGGGGACCGGGCGCAATTTCCCACCAGCACCACCCCACATACTTGGATAACGGGCATGTCCTCCTCTTCGACAACGGCTGTCATCGCTCGGGTCCGACCTTCTCCAGGGTGATAGAAGTTGACCCAGCTACGAACGAGATTGCTTGGGAGTACCAGGGTGATCCGTCGATCTCCTTTTACAGCTTCCATATCAGCGGCGCGGAACGTTTAGCGAATGGCAACACTCTGATCTGCGAAGGTGCACCAGGCAGGATATTCGAGGTAACCCCGGACCAGGAAATCGTTTGGGAATACGTCAACCCGATGGCAGGCAGGACAGTGGCCCGAGGTATGCCCAATACTCCATTCTCGGTTTTTCGCGCCCACCGATACGGGCCAGACCACCCTGGTTTGCAAGGTAAAGGGCTGGACCCAGGCAAATACGCAGAGTTGAATCGGAAGAACGCTGGAGGATAGCACAGAGGTGAGGATGCACGGGGTTTATTCATCCCTCAGGTATCCCGCACTATCGGAGTTCAAGCGGAAGTATGGGATTGATTAGGGTTCATCATCCCATTCGGCCCTTATCATCCACAACCATTTCAGACCTGTCATGTAGGAGCGATACATTGAAATACGACACAATCGTAGTTGGAGCCGGGTCTGCCGGATCGATCGTTGCATCCAGATTGAGCGAAGACCCTAAGCATTCCGTACTCCTATTGGAAGCGGGGCCTGATTACCCTGACTTCGAGCAGTTGCCGGAGGAAGTCAAACAAGGATATGCAACTGGCCTAGATATCATGACTAGCGACCACAACTGGCAATTCATCGGCAAAGCTACAGAGACTGCGCCTCCGATGATGGTTCCTAGGGGTAAGGTCACCGGTGGTTCAAGCGCGATCAATGGACAGGTATTTTTAAGAGGGGTGCCAGAGGATTACGATTCATGGGCGTCTATGGGCAATGACGAATGGGCATTCCAAAATCTCATCCATTATTTCCGCAAAGTCGAATCGGACACAGATTTTCCTGACGACGATTTCCACAGCTCTGAAGGAGCTATAGTTGCAAGGCGGTTCAAGCCGGGAGAAATGAGGATCGACCAAACTGCGTTCTATCAAGCTTGTCTCGATTCAGGATTTGCGGACAGTCCAGACCATAATGCACCAGACGCAAGCGGCGTGGGTCCGACTCCTTTGAATAATCCCAATGGAATCAGGTTCAGCACAGCACTGGGGTATCTGAACCCATCCCGCCACCGCTTGAACCTCACTATCCGACCTAACTGCACTACTCGAAAGATAGTGTTCGACGGGACTAAGGCTATAGGAGTAGAAGTGGAGAGCGAAGGGGAGCGTTTCGTAGTAGAGGGTAATGAGATAGTCCTTAGTTCTGGCGCTATCGGATCACCACACCTCATGTTACTTTCTGGCGTTGGGCCGGCAGGACATCTTCAGGATATGGGAATACCGGTAGTAAAAGACTTGCCTGGAGTCGGACAAAATCTCCGTGATCATCCTGTCGTATTTGTTACTTGGAGCACGAAAACTGACCATCCCCTAGATGGCTATGCACCGCGGCTCCAGACCAATCTAAGATGGACTGCCGAGGGTTCGGATCTTCGGAACGACTTGCTTATATTCATGATATCGTACGCGACGGACCGGGCTTACAGGGGGGTAGGAGATATGCCACCGTTGGGGATCCGCATGATGGCGTCTCTCGAATTGGCCCTGAGTGCCGGAGAATTGAGATTAAGTTCTACTGACCCGGATGAACAACCATTCTTGGATTATCGTTACTTCCAACGGGAAGAAGACCTTCGAAGAATGAGAGAAGCTGTCCGTTTGTGCGTAAGCTTGGGGGAACATGAACGGTTCAATAACATCATTGAGTCTAGGATTGAACCCACAGATGAAGAACTTGCTTCAGATGAAGACCTGAATACTTATATGATCAGAGAAGTAACAACAGGACAACATATATCGGGCACCTGCAAGATGGGACCCGACTCAGATAGTATGGCTGTCGTTAATCAATACGGAAGAGTACGGGGAATCCAAAATCTTAGGATTGTAGACGCATCGATAATGCCAGACTGCATACGCGCAAACACTAATGTCACTACTATGATGATCGCGGAGCGAGTATCTGACTTTATTAAAGATGGTAAGTAAATCGTACGTGTTGTAGGGCCTTGAAAAAGGGAGGAAATTCGATATGGATGCATTTAAAGAGGCCATCCGGAGTGGACTTGAGGAATACCTCCAGAGTCTGGAACGTGCGATCGATGGACTGACGCCTGCCGAGGCGCGCTGGCAGCCCACGATGCACACTAACCACATTGCCTGGTTGGTCTGGCATATGGCGCGTGTCGAGGACTCGTGGGTGAGTCGGCTCCTGAGAGGGACCACCCAGGTGTGGAACGCGGATGGATGGGCCGACCGATTCGGCATGGACCCCGAAGACAACGGATTCGGGCAGACAAGCGAGGACGTCCGGGGGATGCCGGAGATACCACTTAGCGAACTAATGGCCTACTTCGTCGCAGTTCGTGCCGTCACACGCCAATATCTGGACCATGCCTCAGACGGCGACCTGTTGCAGGAGTATTCCAGCAGGGGCAGTGACCGGGCTGGAACTTGGATCGTTGGACACATCCTCGTCGAGGAAAGCCAACACACGGGTCAAGTAGCACTGATACGGGGCTTGATTAGGGGGCATGGAGAGTGATGCTGTAAACAATTAGTCCGGAAGTCCGGATCCTGCTAGATGGGATCGCGCTGTTGGTCGCTGGAAATGAAGAGTGAACGCCGTATGCAGAATTGTTCATTCCGCGGGGCCACCCCGCAGATAAGAGCGGAGCGCTGGAGGTAGAGGAAAATAACGTGCAAACACAGATCGCACGCGCCATGTTTCAGGTGTACGAGCCGATCGTCCTCACGGGTTCTGGGGCGCCAGAGCTACAGACTATCTGTAAGCAGCTAGGGCTGAGCGAGCATCGCATGAGTTACTATGCGGTACGTTCCGCCGCGTTGGGGCGGGTGGCGGCTGAGGTTGTCTCGGCAACCTTTTATCATCACACCGTGGAGATGGTTTCACCTGCGATTCCTCTTGCCTGGAGCATCGCGAGTCCGGAGAGAATCGTCGCCGCACGTTTTGAGGCGGTGGATCAGGCGCTCCGGCGACTGCTTCCACAGCAGATCGAATCCGCTGAGGTCGTCGAGGCAGTCGAATTGGTACGCGAGGCTATGGTAGGTTGTTCAATCGCCGGCCGGCCCCTATTCGCAGCACACTCAGCGCTTCCATGGCCGAGTGAACCCCACGTCGCTCTGTGGCACGGCCTCAATCTATTTCGTGAGCATCGCGGCGAAGGACATACCAGCGCGGTGATGGCGGCTCGGCTCACGCCCGAACAAACGGCACCGTTGCTGATCGCGGCGACGGGGGAGGCTCGAGACGGCCGTAGCTGGCGTTGGCCGGATGATGTCTGGAATCAAGCGGTGGCTGAGTTGCAAGAGCGAGGCTGGCTAGACGATGCTGGCGGGCTGACAGACGAGGGCCTCGCAGCTCGGACCCGCATCGAGGAGGAAACCGATGGCTTAGCACTAGGCCCTTGGTTGCAGCTTGGTAAAGAACGCACCTATCGTCTTTGGACGCTTCTGCGGGATTTGTTGCAAGTGATTCTCGACCAGAACGGTTTGCCGAGGCTCAGAACTCCCATCGGACTCAGCTGGCCAGCGCAGTGGCCGGGCTAACGAGGTGAGGACGCACAAGGTACAAAAAAGGTACAAGCTAAACAAATACAACTGATCCCAGTTGATCCTAAACGATTAATAGATGGTGGGGCTTGTGTACGAAAACGACCTTAAACGAACCGTTATAATCCTATGCGTACCCTACGAGCTTGGACTCGCACACCGGTATACCGGAAACGGTATCGCGAGTTCGAATCCTGCCCTCTCCGCCATTTTGAGCACGAAATAGCCCCCAAGAGCAATTCTTGAGGGCTTATTATTTTAGGTGAATTTGGGGGTTTGCCGTAATTGTGTCCGTCACGGTTCTGTATCTCCAAACGATATATAACACTAGAGGTACACTGTACATACTGAACATGTACCAGGCCCACTTTCTTAAGTTTATTCAGCAGTTAACGCTCTGGATTTTGTTTCAACGATCCTTACGGCCCACACGGCTCCTGTTGACAACAGTACTAGTATGGCTGCAATCCAGTAAGCTAGGTCATAGTCCCCGTTTATGTCGAATAGCAATCCTGTTAGTACCCCTCCCACCGCTGTTCCGATACTTCTACCCACATGTACAACACCCATTACAGAACCTAAGACATTGGATGGGTAAATGTCTGCAGCCTTTGCCCCAAGAAGCAATCCGCTTAGGCCATCACTCAAACCTGTTAGAGCTACAAATATTATCAAGGCCCACAGGTTAGCTCCTCCCGTAAACAGTAAGACGACTAATATCGCCATAAACGTCATGCCCATAGCTATAGAGAAAACTATCTCTCTGCCGATCTTATCTGACAGTATCCCAAATGCTGGCCTTGCTCCTATACCGAATAAACCTGCGGCACCAATGGCGGCAGCCGATTGCATTTCGCCGTAGCCAGCCAGAACAAAAAACGCGATTATATGCAGACTTGTCATTTGATTGGAAATAGCTGCCGTTGCTCGTGCCAGTAACAGCATCCATACTGCTGGTTCCTTTAATGCGTTAAACCGGTACGCATCATTCGATATATCTTTGGACTGACCGGTTGTATCGATAGATGATTGCGAAGTTTCATCATGGATATTAATTGCGGCCATATTTTCAGAATCAGATAATTTGGGATCTACATCCGGAGGACGTCTTTGCAGTAAAAAGTTCAGGGGCGCGGCTATAAGGAAAAATACGATTCCAAAAATTCGAAATCCCGCTCTCCATCCATAATTTGTTACGATGAGTTGAAGCAACGGGGGAGTTATAGCTTGGCCCGTGGCATTGCCAGAATCAGCGATTCCGAGCATAACCCCTTTCGACTTGGGGAACCAGGGCGCTAAGACGGCGGTAGTGGAGAGTGAACCAATAGAGATGTGACCCAGGGCAGATATTAGACTATAAAATATAAATAGCTGCCACATATGGCTGACCATGCTGCTGGCCCACCATCCAACGAGAATGACTATACCGGCTAAGGGAAACATGTATTTTGGCCCGATAATATCTAGGATTTTCCCAAGTATAGGAGCAGCCAATCCACCGAAAAATCCGGAAGCGGAGAATATAGCAGCTGTCATGGCGGCGCTTCCGCCGAACCCTCGCCTCAGAGCTGGGAGGAATACAGGTTGACTTCTTGTGACGCCACCTTCTACGATTAAGTTCCCAAAAGATAGGCCTAAAATTACCCAACCATAATTTCTCTTAGGTTTTGTGCTTTCCTGTTTATCCATAGATTATCCGAAAGGCCTTTGTTGATGCTTTAGGTTAACCGTCACATTCCCGTATCTCCAAACTATACATGGCATCATTAGACAAAGTGGGAACCATGGTTCCCACTCTATGTCGCCGGCCGGCGACACTATTAGTGCATGTGTCCAATGCGTTGGACACTTGTGCACCCGTGTGCACACTTTTTGAGGATGTAGTTATCGCCTGTGAGACTACCTACACTCAAGTAGGGGGTGGGCGCGTCCAACCGGATCAACAAAAGAGGTTTATTCATCCCCCAAGCATCCCGTAATCACTCTTGGATGTCGGAGTTCAAGCGGAAGTATG
>Ga0208879_1004262_pt1 | contig 11219 bp, 11 predicted proteins | sample Knorr_S15_td_Bot_FD_185605 | JGI IMG/M metagenome (GOLD analysis project Ga0208879, IMG submission 185605) | Marine microbial communities from Southern Atlantic Ocean transect - Knorr_S15_td_Bottom_ad_5009_LV_A (SPAdes) (version 2) | ecosystem: Environmental > Aquatic > Marine > Oceanic | place...
AGCCTCATGTAGCACCCCGATGATCTGCTCCTCTGTGTACCTCTTTCGAGCCATGAACCCTCCTTCGATGTCCAATTGTAACGGAGGACTCTACTTGCTAGTGCTACTGTTTTCGGGGGTATGGTCAGTATAGTCACCTTTTCAGAAAACCAGAGCGGCATTACCGGTCTTGAAACGGCGATTGTTCTCATTACCTTCATCCGTCGCATCAGTGTTCGCCTTCGCTGTGTTTAATACAAGGTTGTTCACCAACTGGACACTACTACTGACCGAGAAGGCACGGATTCTGTGTACGATTCGAGCCCAACTAGGGAGCGACTGTAATCGTAAATAGAACTCTGCCAGGAAAATCCCAAGGTATCACTGCCCTTGTGATAGTCTTCTAGGGCGCACGCGATATTCGAGACTTTACTCTCCACCGGCCTACCTACTCGTCGTCCATCAAGTGCTGGTCCCCATGCCGGTCTCCTAAACTGACCATGACGAAGGGTGTGGATTTATCCACCCACCCTACCCGCAACTTCTATAAAAAATAATTGCCTAACCACCGGCCGGAATCGCATCCCATCGCAATTGAATAGTCTGCAACAATTCTGCCATGCCGAACGGTTTAGCTAGAACGGGACTTCCGGATTCGGAGAGGAATATTCGAGTGCTGGGACTCACAGTGTCCCCAGTGATGAACACCACCTTATTAGAAAGACATTCACTGGTTTCTCGAATGAGTTGGTATAGTTCTTGCCCACTCATGCCAGGCATATTTATATCGAGGAGAATACAGTCGTAATCAATGCTGGCCAACTTCCGCCAAGCTTCTTGACCATTCTGTGCCAAGTCAACCGTATACCGCTCTGACTCTAAATACTTTCCAAGTAGGTTTCGGATCTGAGGTTCGTCGTCCACCACCAGTATGTGTTTCGTGGTGATATCGGTCAACGACAGAGCGGGCGATTCGAGGATCTCCGATATCGGCAGAGTGATGTGGAATGTTGTGTCATCTCCTTCAACACTCTCGGCCCAAATGTCCCCGCCGTGTTGTTTAATGATTCCGTAGCTGATGCTTAGCCCTAATCCCGTCCCATGACCTACTTCTTTAGTAGTGAAGAATGGCTCAAAGATTCGATTCAAGTCTTCAGAAAGGATACCCGGCCCATCGTCTTTGATAGTGATTTTGATGCCGCCATCTGATTCAACGGTGCAAACGTTTATTTTTCCCTTGCCCCGCGCTTGTTGCATTGCCTGCTCAGAGTTTGTCAGGATGTTCAAGAACACCTGTACAATTCGGTGCTCGTCGATCATCGTCTTGTGAACCCCAAGGTAAAGGTGGGTTTCGACATTAATGTTGCTCACCTTGAAGTCATAAGACTTCATCTCTAAGGCGCGAATCAACACCAAGTTTAGGTCTAAGTATTGCTTCTCAATACTCTCTCTTCTGGCGAAAAATAGGAGATTCTGAACGATTTTCGCAGCCCGCTGAGCTTCGTCGTAAATAATCTGGATATCCTCCGAGACTTCCCCAGAAAGATTTTTTGTTAACACCATCTCGGAATAACCTAGTACGCTGGTGAGGGGGTTGTTTATCTCGTGAGCGACGCCAGCGGCCAACTCGCCAATAGACGCTAAGCGCGCGGTTTCATGCATACGTTCTTCAGTTTGCTTGCGCTCGGTCACGTCTAGCAGTTGAATCTGCAGTGCACGTTCCCCACGAAATCTAACGAAAATGTTATGAATCTCCAGCCATTTGACCGTCTGGTCCTTGGTCACTAATCGGACCTCGTATGGAGGAATATGCTCACCGGCAAGCCGTCTCCCTATTTTGTCCGCGATCAATTCCTGGTCCTCTGAATAGAACATGTCCATAAAATTGAACTCGGGAGACTCGACTTCTTCTTTCGTGTATCCAATGATTTCTGTCAGACGCTGATTGCAAAAGATCAATGGCTCGGCTTCTCGATACAGACCCATGCCAAGAATAGAATTATCCACCAAAGTGCGGTAGAGCTCCTCTGACTCCTGCACCGCCTCTTCGGCCCTTCGAGTGTGCTCATACAGTTGAGCATTGGCGATGGCACCGATAATCTGGTTGCCAATACGTCCAGCAATGTTCAAATCATGTTCAGAATAGATACATTGCTCTGTTGATTGTAGCTCCAACACTCCAATCAACTTGTCGCGGTAAAACAGGGGTACTCCCAAGAACGACCTCATACCACATCGAAATTGCGGCATTTGAAGCGGTAACTCTGCAAGCAATTCTGACTCTTTGTCAACTTCCAAAATAACGGGGGATCGAGCGAGGATAACTCGATTAACAAAAGCGCCATCTAGAGGAACTTTGTCCCCTGGTCTCCGGTCGAGTATGTCCTCCCCGTATACCCATGTTACGGTTGAATCCTGGTTCTCGGAATCAATTAAGCTCAAGCACATATGGTCAAGTGGAACAAGCCTCGCCGTCTGCTCGCCGACTATGTCATATACCTCGCCAATGTCCAAAGAGGAACTGACGACTCGCCCAATCTCAGCAATCGCCCGATTTTCTTCGGCAAGCCTGATGCGCTCAGAAAATAGCTGGCAATTTGCAATGGCACCCCCAATTTGGTCGCCGATACGCTCGGCCAAGTCCAATTGATTATCAGAATATATTCCGAGCGCCTTAGATCGAATTTGAAGTACGCCTATAACCAATTGGAGATTGATTAAAGGTACGGCAATGATTGACCTTAAACCTGCGCGAAATCCTGGAAGAAGTCCGGACATATGGTTTCCGATGTCTGACTCCGTATTCAACTCCAGCATGAACGACGATCGAGTCCGGGCCACCATTTCTGTGAGAGTGCCCGTTAGCGGAAAGACCTCCCCCTGCTGTCGACCTGCGACCGCAGTTCCAACGATGTATGCAGTTTTACCTATGTGTCGCGTTAGATCCAGGATAGTCACGCCTAATCGGTCGAATGAGATAAGTTTCTGCACTTCCTCGCCGAAGCGTTCATAGATCTCGTCAATATCCAATGAAGAGCTGATTATCTTGCCGATCTCTGCTATCAGCGATGTTTCTTCGGCTAGCCGTAGACTCTCCGAATGGAGCCGAGCGACTTCTGTCGCGTATGCGGAATCGACGGTCGGCGGGAATTGGTTGGACTCTCCCATCCCCATTCCTCCTGTCCACAATGCACGAACCTAAATATTCGAGACCGATATTCAAGTAGTTATCTTAGGTAAATCAGGCTGCATGATAACCGGAACGGAGGAATTCTGTGTGAACGTTTTGTTACAAACGCCGATGGTTGAGGATCAAATTTTTTGACTTGGACATGCCCAATACAGGCAGGACGAGCTGCTCCAGAAAGGGAGTCCGGCGCGGTGTAGTTACAGGGGGTGTGTTGTAGGTCTACAATTTTGTCAGTAGCTAACTGGTCAGGGAAAATGTCAGTCTATGGAAGGACTGACGTTGAGTACCAAAGAGCAGAACCGGTTACATATCTTGAACGGAATATTAGAGCGACACTGGTCGATGAAAGAGGCGGCGCCACTACTGGGGGTGAGTGAGCGTCAGGGATGGAGACTGCTGGCGGCCTATCGGAGGGAAGGGGCCAGGGGACTGGTGCATCAGAACCGGAGCCGGGTGCCACCCAACGCCACTCCGGAGTCCATCCGGCAGCGGGTGGTGATCCTGGCCCAAGGACGCTATAGCGGCATCAACCACACTCACCTGACCGAGTTGTTGGCCGAGCGGGAGGGAGTAATGTTGTCCCGGCCCACCGTAAGGCGACTCTTGATCAGAGCCGGGTTGTCCAGCCCACGCCAGCGACGGCCGCCGCGGCATCGGTGTCGAAGGCAACGCATGCCCCAGGATGGGATGCTGCTCCAACTGGATGGGAGCCACCACCTCTGGCTGGAGGACCGGGGACCCTGGCTGACCTTGCTGCTGGCGGTGGACGACGCTACCGGTACGGTGCCTTATGCCCTAATCCAGGAACAGGAGGACACCTGGGGCTATATGTCCCTGCTCCAGGGCATTATTGAGCGGCGGGGTGTGCCGATGGCGGTGTACACCGATGGTCATGCCGTCTTTCAGCCCCGGCGTGGTACATCGGGCCAATCCTCGGTCTCCCGGAAAGGACCGTCTACCCAATGGGGCCGGGCTCTGGGAGAGCTTGGGATCACTCAGATATTGGCCCACAGCCCCGAGGCCAAAGGACGGGTCGAACGAGCCAATGGTACCTTCCAGGATCGGTTGGTGGCGGAACTGCGGCTGGCCGACGCCTGTTCCCTGGCGGAGGCGAATCAGGTGTTGACCGACTTTCTACCCCGGTTCGATCAGCGCTTCGGCGTGCCCGCCGACCAGCCGGATTCAGCCTACCGTCCGGTGAACCCAGAGTTGGACTTGGGTGGCGTGCTGTGCATCAAAGAGTTGCGCCGAGTGGCCAAGGACAACACGGTGCAATACCACGGGCGGGCTTTGCAACTCTATCCCAGTACAGAGCGACCCAGCTACGCTGGAGCCCGGGTGGAGGTGCAGGAACGTCTGGATGGCCGTCTGCTGGTGCGGCATAGGAACCAGATTCTGACTCCCCAAGAAGCCCCAGCGCTAGCCGGCGAACTGCGGGCTCGGATCCCTACCGGTCCGGTGATGGCAACGCCTCCCGACCCGGATCCGACGGACTGGGAGCCGAAGCAACGTGTCAGAACTCTGGCGACTCCGGGACCCCTGGCCGGGGAGACAATCTGGTATGAGGACCCCGCCAGGAAACAGGTTCACCGGGACCTGGTGGTGGCCGGGATGGAACGGGCGCGGCAGCAGGGCAAGCGCATCGGCCGGCCTCGGGTGAGTGAACGGCCGGAGTTCGAGCAGCTGTATACCAAAGTGCTGGAACTTCTCGGATCGGGAGGTCTCTCCCGACGACAGGCGGCTCGAGAACTGGGCATCGGCTACGCCACTCTGAAACGCCTGCTAGATTCCTGCGGGAGGTCATGAGCCATACTGAATTAGGGTTGATGGCTTGATCTCAACGCAACTGGCGGGGGCACAGGATCAAGCCCCGGAGTCCTTGGGATGCGTAGCAGGGCTTGACCCTGTGCCCTCAAGCCAGTTTAGATCTAGCCAAGCCATCGACTTCACCTTCGGAGATATCTTAGAGGGCTACTGACATTTTCGCTGAACACTAAACCCTGACATTTTCCCTGGACAACGACATCCCTAGCACAGATACACCACCCCATACCCCGGTTTTGGAGCGCCTAAAATAAAATCCCCTTCAAGCAGCAGGGGATTTTCGTCAAGGCTTAACACCTAAACCGACCTTCTCAACCAGGCAATCGAACCGATTTGAATCCACCGAGATGCCTGGAAAGTTAGTTGCTGGGCGGTTGGACTCTCCCCCATCTACACCAGAAACACAAATCAGCCGCCTTAGGCTCTGCGTCAGTCCGGGGCGGCTCATTCATTAAGACCCCAAAGTTGCCTTTTCGAGTTGTGGCGTTCTCGAAATGCCGTCGGAACGCTGCGTTCGGCTGGGCCCAAGCACGGTTTCGAAGCTCCATCTATACTCTTGCCGAAAACTCACGGGTATGGTTCGCTGAAGATTAGTCCCTTCGGCGCCCTCAACCTGGCACACCCGGTGGCTACGTCTAAAGTAGTCTGTCTCCGGGCATGTTTACCCAGGAACTCATCTCATGGGGCGGGGTGGTGGCTTCCGCCGGGCAGACATGGGATTCTGTAAGCTGTCCTATCGAGGTGACGCCCATCAATCCCATGGCGACGCGCATCTCCTCTTCAAGGATCTCCAGGACCCTAACGACTCCATCCGTGCCGTCCGCGGCCAATCCCCATCCTTGCAATTTGCCTATAGCCACAGCTTTGGCTCCCATCGCTAACGCTTTGAGGACGTCGCTGCCTCGTAAGATGCCGCCGTCCAGAATAATCGCAGCCTTGTCTCCAACCACCTCGGTTATCTCAGCGAGCATATCCATGGTTGCGATTCCGTGGTCTAACTGGCGTCCACCGTGGTTCGACACCCAGATGACATCAACATCGTGTTCCACGGCCAACTTGGCGTCCTCGGCGGTCGCGATGCCTTTTAACATAAAAGGTTGCTTGGCGTATTCCTTCATGCGGGCGATGCCGTCCCAGGTGACGGTAGCTTGCCACTCCCGATTCTGAGGGTTGCGAGTAGAATCTATCGACCATCCGCTTATCATGGGCCGCTCCCTTCGGCTGTAAACGGCCGAGTCGACGGTGATACAGAAACCCTGATAGCCGGCTTGTTTCTCCCGGTCAATCATATCCTTGATCCACTCCCAGTCCCCTCGGATGTAGAGCTGGTATATCTTGGCGCTTTCGGTTGCGGCGGCGGTCTCTTCCAGGGATGGCGTCGTAGCGGAGCTTACGACATGTAAGGTCCCGAAATCCCCGGCCGCCCTAGCGACGGCGACTCCACCCTCAGGGTCGAAATTTTGCAACCCGCCTATAGGCGCTAGCATGACTGGGATCCGCAGGTTATGGCCGAGGAAGGTAGTCGAACAGTCGATGCTAGAAACGTCTGCTAGGATTCGGGGCCGGAAAGCCAGGCGGTCAAAAGCCAACCGGTTTCGCCTCATGGTGGTTTCGGACTCCGATGCGCCGACCAGATAGTCCCATGGACCCTGGGCAAGACGGTGCCGTGCGGCCTGCACGATCTCTTCGTTGGTAACAAAGTCAGAACTCAAGCTAAGTCTCCTTAACCGCGAAATGGTTGATATACAAAATCCGTGGGGATTTATCGCAGGGGCTAGTATAAAGGTTGAGGCTTTCAAGAAAAAGTACGCAGCCGTTTCTCACGGGCAGTATAGCCACAAAAGGTGTAGAATCAGGGCCGCCGATAGGTTCGACCTTGGGATAGCGGCTCCACTTTTTCCCCACCAGAATTAGATCCCAAGGTCAAACCACGATGTAGATATGAGGAGGTTGTTCCATGGCCAGGCTTTCCCCAGCCACCAGAGACTCAGTTCCCGAATCGCAAAGGGACGCATTCGACGAGATCGTAGGGTCAGGCTCGCCCCCGGCCAATGGGCCCGGCTCAATAACGATCCACGTGCCCGAAGCCGCCAAAAGGGCTTCGGCCCTGAACCAATACCTGAGGGAAGAATCGTCCCTGCCCAAGAAGATTCAAGAGTTGGCGATGCTGGTCACCGCTCGTGAGATGGACTGCCAGTACGTTTGGAACGCCCATGCCGCTTCCGCTAAAGCCGCCGGCGTGGCCCCGGAGATAGTCGAGGCTCTGAGAGAAGGTGGCGAAATGCCTGCCTTGGCGCCTGATGAGCAGGCAGTGATCAATTACGGGCAGGAGTTTTACCGGAACCATACCGTCAGCACCGGTGGATTCCAGGCTGCCTTGGAACAGTTGGGCAAGCAGGGTTTGGTTGAGTTAACCATGCTCATGGGCAACTACGCATTGTTGGCATTCCTAGTCAATGCCTTTGACTCTGGGCTGCCCCCGGAACGCACTGAGCCTATTCTCCCTGTTTAGTAACAGGCCCGTGGTTATCTAGCAAGGCCAACCAACGTCGTGAGAGGCGATTTCAGGCCATTTAGTGGAGTGGGCGGCTTCTGGGCCGCCTAATTCTACTTGGCGGGTTTAAACAAGGCGGGAACGAGGCTATGTGGATCAGACGGGGTCAGAGCCTATCGGTCAAGAAATCTCACTTTCCCGAGATCCAGGGCCATCTGAGGCACCCCGTGTCGCACGGATTTATGGAACGCCATTAGTTCGATGGACTCCCCGACCCTCAAGAGCTCTTGAAATTCGCTGTCGTCTGCCCAACTCACAAGGATTTCTCGATGGGGTTCGACGCGGATCGACGCCCAGTGGGTAGTTTCGTTCGGGAAATTATACTTCGTCGCCAAATCTCCCATTAGTTCCAGCGTCGTGGTGTCTTTTGTCTCTACTACCTCACCAGTGAAATATAGCCATTTGAGTTCGTAGTCCCGGCTGTCGTTGACCACAGCATAGTGACGGGCCTCTAAGGCGAAAGCCTCCTTGAATTCGTCAAATGAATATTCCCGGTTTGCCTTCATGACGATCGGGATCGATACAGCTCCCCGGTCTCGATAGGCGACCCCGTCCACTTCTGGACCCGCCGAGGCAGCCGCTTCCATCAATTGCAGGGTTTCCTTTTCGTCAGCCAGGGTCGATACCGCCGCTCGGCCTTGGTGGGCGATCTCGTGCACCTCTGGGCTCATGGACTCCGCCGCGTCCGTCAGTCTTGGAAATACCACAGTGTTCCAATCTTCAGTTGGTCCAATCAAGACAACCAGGACAATAGTTAGCCCGACTAAGCCAGCCACCCCGACGCCGGCCCACTTGATAAACGACGTTATCGGGTCTTTGGGAGGGACCTGCACAACCTCTAATGGTGATTCCAGAGCGGGTTCCAGGCCGGGTGCCGACTCCTGGGGCGGCTCCGAAGAATCAGAAACCGGCCGCCTCTGTCCGCACCTGAAACATATCAGGGAGTCGTCTCCCACTCGCAAGCCACATTTGGAGCAATCGGCCATCGGGCTTCACGTACCTCTAATGTGCGCTACCTTGCCGCCTGGCGTTGGATCAGAAATGATGATTCTTAGCGATCTCACAGATGTTTAACAACCCTTCCCGGTCAACGATCGGATAGCCGTGCTCCTCCGCGCTGATACGGAGCTGGGTTCTGGTTTCTCCGCGCACAAAGATACCGGAATCGACGAGCAAAAATGGCATCGCCAAAGAAACGGCCGCTTCCAAGTCGTGAGTAGAATCGCCGATGTATAGGAAACTATTAACTTGGCCGCCAAATAGCTCAACGGTCTTGGACAAAACTTCAGGATCAGGCTTTACCCGCACTACGTCGTCAGCGGTCAAGATGTGGTCGAAAAATCCATCGATACCATGATGACTGGTAACCTTGTCTACCACATCCCGGGCGGCCATGGTGGCCAAGGCAAGCCTGAATCCGTTGTCCTTCAATTCTTGCAGCATTTTCTTGGCGTTTGGCAACAAGACCACTCTATCGGTAAAGCTTACTTGAAGGCTAACCTTCAGATCAGTCGCCTCGTCGATCACACGATCAGCCTCAGACTGATCCAGGTCTCTATCCAAAAAATATTGCATGATCTTCCGGGATCCGCCGCCGAATTGCTCCCTTACTTCAGTGTCGCTCGCGGACACCCCGAATCGGGACAACGCTTCGACTGTTGCCCCCAGAGCGGCCGGTTCGCTGTTGATCAGCGTTCCATCTAGATCGAAGATTACGGTGTCGATGTTTTTGCCCATCGCTCTCCTACTTTTGTCGCCGGACGCTTGTCCAGGCGATCCGGAAAATCATTTAAAGTCATCCGGTGGCCGCGCCGCCGGATCCGCAGGTCCATGGCGCGCATTTTACTACGTCGGCGAGGTGACCGCCCAAAGGCTGGGTGAGGTTATTAAAGTTGAGCAGAGGCGGAGAGTGAAGCCGCGCTAATAATCATGGGCGAAACTGGTTAGGCTATAATTGACGCGCGAGACTAAGTCGATGCCGCGCGGTATCCCATCTCATATGACATCGCGGTCTGCGGGTTCGATATATGAGTACCTCCACTTGCCTACCAACAACAACCTGGTTTCTTTACTCGGAAGAGGACGTGCCGTTGGGGCGCGTATACCGGAGCGGCGTACCCCAGGTTGACGTACAGATCGATGAAGGCCCGGGTTCCGCCATCGCCGTGGTGGTGAGTTTCACCGAGCTACGGGCTACTTGCGCCACCCGGCGTTTCAAGGTGGTTGTGCGGGTCTTAAGCTGAGCTTGAAGGTGGCGCTGCCATGTGGAACCAAAGACCTGATCCAAAAATCATTATCGCAAGAGGGTACGCCATAGTGGCCGGTTTGAGCACCAAGATAAGATTCAATCCCGATTCCATGACAGTGAACCAAAGGCACATCCCACTATTCTTGGTTTGGCTAAGAGAAAGGACTGTCTCAACTGTTCATCGTGCTTGGGAGTATAGCTATCTGGAAGCTAGCAAGGGCGGAAGGAAGAGGCAGACCGGCGTCAGGACGAGTCATGACCCTTCGTCCCCACAACACCAGACGGTATCAGATGGGTGTATTGGCACTCACAGGTTTCCTAGTCGTGTTGCTGGCCTGTAACACCGGTACTACAAAGCTAGACGAAGATTGCGATGCATCCTATCCCCATTTCTGCATCCCTTCCCCGCCGCCATTCCTGGGTTGCGAGGATATTAAACAAAAGCGGTTTATCGTGGTTCAACCTGACCCGCACGGATTTGACGGCGACCTGGACGGCATCGGGTGCGAAGGCCGAGGGGAAGGAACAGAGGGAAAGATCCACATCCAGGCAGGAGTGTAAGGCGGTTTGCCGCCAGGAGGCAAACCACCGGAGCCGCCAGGAATTAGCCGTGGAGGAAACAACGGAGCAGAGCAAGTATCTTGGGATATTCGAATGGGATGATGCCGGCAACCCCGCTACGCCAGCAGAGCCGCCATGTGGAACCGAAGACATAATCCAAAAATAGTTCTCGCGAGCGGGTGGGCCATCGTGCCCGGTTGGTTCATGATTTTGGCGGCGCCCCTGATACTTTCATTCTCGGTGTTCAAGATTGTATCCGGGGACGCAGAAGCGGCTGTCTTGATCGTCGTCGTTCCGATTGTTCTTGGAGCCGGCATCTGGATGGCCGGCTTTACCACCACGATAAGGTTCAATAACGATTCCATGACAGTAACCCGGGGCCACGTCCCATTGTTCCTATGGTGGCTAAGGAAGAGGACTATCTCAAGGGAGTCTGCGGTGACCGCCCGTGTTACTTGCCATCATATATTTACCGAGATGGATGAGTATTAGGTAGAGGTAACAACGGAGCAGGGCAAGAATCTTGTGATATTCAAGTGGAACGATACCGGCGGCGCCGAATACTTGTTGAGAGAGATCCAACGATGGAGCGCGCCGGAAGAGCAAAGTAGCGAACCATAGCGATGTTGTTGCCGTTAGCTACCACGTTGCGCTCAGTGGCGAGCCTGGGGTTACGGCGTGGTGACTAGGGGTCTAGCACGACCCGCTGTCCTGATTCCATGGACTTGTAGGCCTTCAGGGTTATCTCCAAGTCCTCCATGCCCACCGATCCGGTGATCTCAGGGTCCCGCCCTTGCCGAATGCTGTCCCGAAATTCTTGCACCATCGGTATTATCCCGCGGCGGTCTCCGGGAGCCTCCAGC
>Ga0208879_1004269_pt1 | contig 11215 bp, 10 predicted proteins | sample Knorr_S15_td_Bot_FD_185605 | JGI IMG/M metagenome (GOLD analysis project Ga0208879, IMG submission 185605) | Marine microbial communities from Southern Atlantic Ocean transect - Knorr_S15_td_Bottom_ad_5009_LV_A (SPAdes) (version 2) | ecosystem: Environmental > Aquatic > Marine > Oceanic | place...
GAGCTAAGGAAAAGAGGATTTACAGTAGAGGAAGTTCCTTATGCTGAAATAGCAAAAATGGGAGGGCTTTTAAGATGTTCAACAATGCCGTTAATTAGAAGTTAGATTTGAGATAATAGATATTAGATAGATGAAACAGATTACAAATACAATAATGATGATAAAGCCAGTGGGCTTTAGGTACAATGAGCAAACGGCTGTCAATAATTATTATCAAAAGGTATTGGCTAATTTAACTGCTGAGCAAACGCAAGAAAATGCCTTAAGTGAGTTCAATGCATTTGTAGATAAATTAAGAAATGCAGGAGTGAATGTGGTGGTGGTTGAGGATACTAAAAATCCTGACACTCCTGATTCAATATTTCCTAACAATTGGGTTTCTTTTCATGAAAACGGAATTGTAGGGCTTTACCCTATGTGTGCGGAAAATAGAAGAGATGAAAGAAGGGAAGATATTTTTGATATTTTAGTAGATGAACATGGTTTTTCTATTGAAGAAATAAAGGATTTTACAGAATTTGAGGAGCATGATAAATTTCTGGAAGGAACTGGAAGTATGGTGTTGGACAGAGAAAATAAGATTTGTTATGCAGCTATTTCTATCCGTACGGATGAGATTGCGGTAATGCAATTCTGTGAGGAGCTTGGCTACAGGCCAGTTTGTTTTACGGCTAACCAAGATGTTGAGGGGGAGCGTATGGCCATTTATCATACTAATGTTTTGATGTGTGTGGCAGATACTTTTGTAGTTATTTGCTTGGATACCATTGATGATGCTATTGAAAGAGAAAATGTAGTGGAAAACTTGAAAGAAACAGGAAAAGAAATTATTGAAATAACAGAAGAACAAAACCAAAGGTTTGCAGGAAATATGTTGCAAGTAATGGGAGATAAACCATATATTGTGATGTCAAATTCAGCTTATAATAGTTTATCAGAAAGTCAAATTAAAACCATTGAAAAACATTGCCCGATTATATATAGTTCCTTAGATACTATTGAGGCCTGTGGAGGAGGAAGTGCTAGATGTATGATGGTAGAAATATTTTTACCAAAACAAAAGTAATGATAGAAGAAATTTTAAAACAGGAGATAGAAAAGTGTTTGGCTGAATTGTATTCAGCAACTGAGCAAAGCATTCAATTTCAAAAAACCAGAAAGGATTTTAAGGGAGACATTACTTTGGTAGTATTCCAACTATTGAGAGCATCAAAAAAAGGGCCTGAACAAACAGCTGAAGAAATAGGAAACTATCTGAAAGAAAAGGTTGCTGAGGTTGCTGATTTTAATGTGGTAAAAGGATTTTTGAACTTAGAAATTACGCAAGAGTATTGGTACAATCAATTTGTTACCGCTTATAATACTGATGATTATGGAGTAGTAAAAGCTGATAAAACCGCACCTACTTATTTAGTAGAATATTCATCACCAAATACAAACAAGCCAATTCACTTAGGGCATTTGCGAAATAATTTTTTGGGCTATTCAGTTGCTGAAATTATTAAAGCAAGTGGTAAAAATGTAAAAAAAGTACAAATCATTAATGATAGAGGAATTCATATTTGTAAATCAATGATTGCTTGGCAGGAGTATGGGAATGGTGAAACACCTGAGTCTTCTGGAATAAAAGGAGATCATTTGGTGGGGAAATACTATGTGGAGTTTGATAAGTATTATAAAAAAGAAGTTGCTGATTTAGTTGCTGATGGAATGGAGAAGGGGCAAGCCGAAAAAGAAGCGCCTATCTTTAAGAAAGCCCAAGATATGTTGAGGAGTTGGGAGGCAAAAGAGCCAACTGTAATTGCATTGTGGGAGAAAATGAATGAATGGGTATTTGCTGGCTTTGCTGTTACTTATAAAAGATTGGGGGTTGATTTTGATAAGAACTATTATGAAAGCGAAACTTATCTGCTAGGTAAAAAGGTAGTAGAAATTGGCCTTGATAAAGGAGTGTTTTATAAAAAAGAAGATGGGTCGGTATGGATAGATTTATCAGCTGAAGGATTAGATGAAAAAATTATTTTGCGTTCGGATGGCACAGCTGTTTACATGACGCAAGATATTGGAACAGCTATACAAAGACATGAGGATTTTTATTTTTCCCATATGGCTTATACAGTTGCCAATGAGCAAGATTATCATTTTAAGGTACTATTTTTAATCCTTGATAAATTAGGCTATGAGTGGGCAAAAAACTGTTATCATTTATCCTATGGAATGGTAGATTTACCTTCTGGAAGAATGAAATCACGTGAAGGTACTGTGGTTGATGCGGATGATTTTATGCAGGAAATGGTTGATACAGCCAAAAGTATAGCAAAGGAATTAGGAAAATTAGAGGGACTTAGTGAGAAAGAGGCAAATGCACTCTATGAAATAGTTGGTATGGGAGCATTAAAATATTTTCTACTAAAAGTTGATCCTAAAAAGCGTATGCTTTTTGACCCTAAAGAATCCATAGATTTTAACGGAAATACTGGGCCTTTTATTCAATATACTTATGCGCGTATTCAATCCTTAAAAAGAAAGCATACTTCTGAGGTGGAAATGCCAAAGTCAGTAGCTATTACCGCTAAGGAACAAGAAATTATAAAATTATTGACTGAATTCCCTGCTGTGATACAAGAATCGGCAGCTAATTATAGCCCAGCACTTGTGGCTAACTATGCCTATGACTTGGTGAAGGAGTACAATACTTACTATCAAAACACTTCTATACTTACAGCTGAAAGTAATGAGTTAATCAATTTCCGATTAGGCTTATCAGTTAAAGTTGGTGAAGTGATAAAAACAGCTATGCGCTTGTTGGGTGCTGGTGTGCCGGACAGGATGTAGCTGATATTAATGTGGAGGTAATTTCTCTTTATACAATTTAATCCAATCTTTAGGACTCATTTTACTGCAAAGTTCTCCTATTAAATCAAAAGGTATATCTTCCATTTTTTTGAAACGAACACAAGATTTCCCCATATCTAATTTGTATTTGCAATATTTTGGGTATTCACTTACAAACCAATTTAAAAGCTCAGGATTAGCGTAAACTCCCATGTGGTAAAGAGCTATAAAATTCTTTTGAGAGGCAACATTAATAAAAGGTAATGGTAATTCTGGTGTACAATGGTAACCATCAGAGTAAAGTGAATAAGGAATAACCCAAGCGGGCATGCCATATCCTAATTGCTCAGCAAATCCTTTTGGTAGGTTTTTTCTAATTGTAGTAATTAGTTTTTGCATTACTTCTTTGCGTTCATCTGGAATATTTTCCAAATATTCTGAAATACTATTTGCTTTAATTTTCATTTTTCAAAGATAGTAAATCAGATTTTAGTAGGTAGTATTAAGATTTTAGACTTTTCTTATGTCAAACTAATTTCTAACAACTAACAACTAAAAACGAGCAACTATCTCTATCTTTGTTCCTATGAAAAATATTCTCTATTTATTCCTTCTAATTTTATGTGCGTGTTCATCTTCTGATAATAGAATTTTAGTTAAAAATTCAGGAGAGGCGCAAGGGGCTTATTATCATATTCAGTACATGAGTAATGGTGGAAAGGATTTTCATTTTCAGATAGATAGTATTTTCAAAGAAATAGATAGTTCTCTTTCCATTTATAAGGACTACTCACTTATTTCAAAATTAAATAAGGGTGAGGATGTGAAAACAGATACGCTATTCAATACTGTATTCAAAGGTGCTCAGAAGGTGTTTTTGGAAAGTGAAGGGAATTTTGATTGTTCAGTTTCACCCCTTGTAAATGCTTGGGGATTTTATAAGGATAAATTGGGTGATTCCTTGGTAATTGACTCTGCAAAGTTCAGAAAAATTTTGCCTTATGTTGGGTTTGATAAAATCAGTTTGATTGCTGATTCCTTGGTCTTGCCAAAAGGAATGAGGTTGGATTTCAATGCCATTGCACAAGGATATACAGTGGATGTGATAGCACAATTTCTGCAAGCAAAAGGGTATAGCAATTATTTAATTGAAGTAGGTGGCGAGCTTTTGGCAAAAGGTAAAAATGCAGATGGAAATATCTGGAGAGTGGGTGTCGATAAGCCCTCTGAAAATATAAATAAAAATGAGCGTTTTCAGTTTATTCTGGACTTGGAAGATAAGGCCTTAGCAACATCAGGAAATTACAGAAAATTTTATGAAAAAGATGGGGTGAAATATGCACATACCATTAATCCTTTTACCGGATTTCCAACTCAAAACAGATTATTAAGCGTTACGGTTATTCATGATAATTGCATGCTAGCGGATGCTTATGCTACTGCATTTATGGTGATGGGAGTTAGAAGAAGTAAGCAATTTGTAAAATCTCATCCTGAAATTGAAATTTATCTTGTCTACACCAATAAAAATGGGAAGTGGAATACTTTTATATCTGCTGATTTACAGAAAAGGATTATAAATTAATCTTCCGATTTACAATCTTCATCAGGCATTGCCCCACAAAGTTCACAAGGCTCACCTTCTTTGTTTATTAGCGGGTTCTTACTTGCACAAGTACCAGAGAATTCTCCGTTTTTCTTTATTAATATTTTGATGGCAATTCCAGCAAAAGCTAATGCAATCATTCCAATTGTTATCAAAAATATTTTCATGGGGCAAAATTACATAAAAAAAGGGCTACAAAAGTAGCCCTCTTTATTTTTAAAAGCAAATAGGTTTTAGTGAGAAACCACAAATTTTACATTATTCACCATTTCATTGGATTGGTACTTAATAAAGTAGGTTCCACTTTCTAAATTTGTAGTATCAAAAGAGATATTGTGTATTCCTTTTAGGTACTTATTATTTTCAATTTGTTGCACTTTTTTACCTAATACATCATAAATACCAATTTCTAAACTCATAGTTTTCTCAATATTTAATTGCAAAGTTCCTTTATTAGTTATTGGATTTGGAAATAGAATAAAATCTCCTTTTGATATAGTTTCTGTTATACCAGTTGTAACACATGCTTGTTGACATGCATTTAAGGTGCTATATTGACCCTGACCTGTTCCTGGATCCGAACAAGTTCCTAGCCCATCACAATCCCAGGATGGAGAAACAACAATGCCAGAATTAATTTCAATATCATCTACATATAAATTATTTCCTCCTGCACATATGCCTTTTATCTGAATCATCACATCTGCATTGCCATCATAAGCACTTAAATCAACTATGTCAGTTGCCCAGTCACTAGCTATGGGATAAAAGTTGTTGGCTTGTAGTGGACTTGTAGTAGCAAGAGCAGCCCCTATCAATTGAGATTCTAAATTCCAAGTGATTCCACAATCGGTGGATACCAAAATTTGTAGTCTATCATTCTCAAATCCAGTTTGTAATGCATGAGCATACGAATATGTTATGCCATTTCCGGTACTATTACTAAAATCTATTTTTTCAAAAAGTAAGGACGCTTCATCTCCACCACTCATTTGGATGAATTGCCATCTGAAGGAGTTGGGTGTATTACCAAAACCACCAACATTTGATCCTGAAAAGGTAGGGTCAATAATAAAAACCCTATGTCCTTGAGGATTAATAAGTATCGCATTATTTGGGGCTGGTGTTTGATTTGGATATCCTTCAAAGCCCTCTGTATGATTAGTTGCAAAAGCTGTTGGAGAAAGGATGTTAAAGCTACCTGAACTTGCTAGATTGTTAGATGGCATATTATCTATGAATGATGTTAATGCCATTGTTGCCACATTATAAGAAATAGTATTTGTACCTGATGGTACAGTTACGCTAGGCCATTGAATAGTTGTTGTTGCTCCAGCTGCTAATGGAGTATAAACTGGAATTTTCATTGGGAATCCTGAATTAAGAGTATAGCTTACTTCAAATGTATCAACGGCAATGGCACTATTATTAATTACAGTTATCTCAGGAGTTATTACATTATCACAATAAGATGCAGGCAAACTCATGTTAGTTGTTGCGCTTAAATCAATAAGATTAATTCCTGGCGGAACGATATGTGTCATATTTCCCATATTACCACTTAAGATTTCTTGATTTCCTTCAGAAACAAAAACAGCTACTTCCAAATTAAACAAATCGTATGCTACTCCATTTAAATCTTGTGGAATAGTGTAGGTGTAGGTTTGTTGAAATAATGATCCTAAAGTAGTGGAAGTAATATCATCTCCCCATTGTCCTGTTAAAAGGTGCCTAAACATATGTTGATGGTTATAATTACCATTTGGAAGCATTTGCCCCGGATTATAAGTTGCTCCACCAGTTTGAGGTCCCTCTACATTATTTTGCAACAAGACTACATTTAGCTTATTAGTTGATGCTATACTATTATCGGTATAATAAGCCTCAACATCTACAGTCAATATTCTTGTACTAATATTCAAAGATGCCTCTGCAGCAACATTTACACATGATGGCTGAGCAAGAATTTGCGTACCAGCACCAGCCCAACTATTTCTACTCATAGCAGTGCCACCTGATTGTCCCAATCCAGCAAAAAGGTGTCTATTAATTGTTCCAGCAGGATATCCAGATACACTTGCTTGTCCATCAATTGCAGCACCAAAAGGCGTTCTGAAATCTGGTTCTCCAGCACTTGGAACAGCATATGAACCAGTATGAATGTTGATGAGAACAACGTCTCCAGGATTCGCATTATATAAATTCTGAGCCATGAGATGACCATCAGGACAGTAGACACAATGTATTCCTGTAAATTCTTCCAAAACAATATTTTTATTTTCTGGTGTTGTACTTACAAAAGTTTGTGCAAACACAAAACTCACACAAAAAATTGCTGTCGTAAGAGTAATCAATTTTTTCATAATGTTTAATTTTTAATTATTTAGAGCAACAAAGTTATAAAAAAAAACTAATAATCTTATGTTTGCAACAGTTATATAGAATGATTATGGAAAATAAAATAGCAGCATTTGCTCGTTTGTTAAAAATTATGGATGAATTAAGAGTACAGTGCCCATGGGATAAAAAGCAAACTATGGATAGTTTGCGCTATTTAACCATAGAAGAATTATACGAACTTTCGGATGCGATATTAGATAAAGATATGCCCGAAATTAAAAAAGAATTAGGAGATTTACTTTTGCATATTGTTTTTTATGCTCGCATTGCCTCTGAAACGAATGATTTTGATATGGAAGATGTAATTAATGGTGTGTGTGAGAAACTTATTTTCCGTCATCCTCATATTTATGGAGATGTAAAGGTAAAAGATGAAAAAGAAGTAAAAAAGAATTGGGAGAAGTTGAAACTAAAAGAAGGAAAGAAATCAGTTTTAGAGGGTGTGCCGAAATCTTTACCAGCAATGGTAAAAGCATTTAGGATTCAAGAAAAAGTTAGGGGAGTTGGTTTTGATTGGGATAATAAATCCCAAATTTGGGAAAAGGTTTTGGAAGAAATTCAGGAGTTAAAAGTGGAAGTAGAAAATAAAGATTTGGGGAAAATTGAATCTGAATTTGGAGATGTACTTTTTGCGCTTATCAATTATGCCAGATTTATTGAGGTAAACCCTATTGATGCACTAGAAAGGACTAATAAAAGATTTATTAAAAGATTTCAAATAATGGAAAGTAAATTAAAAGAAGAAGGAAAGGATTTATCAGACATGAATTTGGAAGAGATGGAGAAATATTGGCAATGGGCAAAAAATGAATATTTGAATAGCTAAGATTTGATTTTTTAATTAATGTATAATTAAACCTTTTCTTTTATTTTTGCTCCAAAAAAATAAGTTCAAAAACTTTATCTTTACAAAAAATTAAAAATGAAAAAAACCTTATTCTTACTTACTTTAATATCCATTGCCTTTACATCCTTTTCTCAGGATGTATTTGATATAGGAATCCGTAAAATTGAAATCTTTTTTGCTGAGCCAAATTGGGACGATACCTTAGATGTATATTATGCAAATGATATTGGAGAGCGATTAATTGCAGATTCTGTAATTATAGATGGAGAGGTTGATCAGGATGTTGGGGTAAAATACAAAGGGAATAGCTCTTATAGTGCGAATAATGCCAAAAACCCCTTAAATATAAAATTAGATTATGTGAATAATGGGCAGTCCATTGACGGATATAATATGCTTAAACTTTCAAATGGATTTCATGACCCTACTTTTATAAGAGAAATTCTTACTTATGAAATAGCAAGAGAATATATGCCTGCCTCAAAAGCATCTTATGCTAATGTTTTTATCAATGGGAATTGGAATGGTCTTTATACTTGTGTGCAAACGGTTGATGATGATTTTACAAATGAACATTTTTACGAAAGAAAAGGTCCGCTTTTTAAAGTAGAAAATACAGGTGTTCAAGTACCTAATTGTCTTCCAGGGCAAAATGGGATTTGGAAATATTATTCTGATACTAATTGTTTGCAAAAGGCATATGAGATACAATCTTCAAACGATTGGACTGATTTAGGTAATTTCTTAGATACTGTAAATAATTATTTTCCAGATATTGAGAAAGTACTAGATGTTGACAGAACCCTTTGGATGATGTCTTTTTCAAATTTAACTGCAACCCTTGATGGTCCTATAAATAATATGTCTCATAATTTTTATATGTTTAAAGATAATAATGGTAGATTTTCGCCAATTATTTGGGATTTGAACAGTTCGTTTGGCACTTTTAGAGTGAGTTTGTCTAATCCTGCTTCTACTCAAGATTTGCAAGAATTAGATATTTTCCATGGAAGTACTAATAATCAAAATAAAATGTGCACTCAGATGTTTTCTTCTGATCAGTATAGAAGAATGTATGTTGCGCATATGCGAACAATATTAAACGAACAATTTATAAATAGTAATTATAGCATAAGAGCACTTCAACTGCAAGCCATTATCGATTCTTCTATAACAGCCGACCCTAATGGATTTTATTCCTATGCAGATTTTTTATCAAATATATTTTCTTCAGTAGGCGCAAATAATAGTATTATAGGAATTACGGAATTGATGAATGCTAGAGTTGTATTCATTCAATCTTTGCCAGAATTTTTAGCAACCCCACCATCAATTAGCAATATAACTTCCAATCCTACTAATCCAACTCCTCATTCTTCTGTTATCATTTCAGCACAAATATCTAATGTTACTGAAGCAATTTTAGGATATCGCTTTAAATTTCATGATGAATTTACAAAAGTAGCCATGACTAATAATGCTGGTATATTTAGTGCTACTATCAATCTAGACGCTAGAGATGTGCAGTATTATATTTATGCAGAAAATAATAATGCAGGTATTTTTTCACCTGAAAGGGCAGAAAAAGAATTTCATCAATTGGCAGTAGTAGATAATTTAGTAATTAACGAAATTATGGCTTCTAATACTTCTGCTATTCCCGACCAAAGTGGAGAGTATGATGATTGGGTAGAACTTTATAATGGAAATAATTTTTCTTTGAATTTAAGCGGTTATTATCTTTCGGATAGTGAGAATAACTTAACCAAATGGACTTTTCCGAATATCAGTATTCCTGCCAATGATTATCTGATTATCTGGTGCGATACTGCTGGAAATTCTCAGCCCGGATTGCATACCACTTATCGCCTTTCAGCTGACCAAGAAGAAGTGTATTTAACCGACCCCACTGGAGTTGTTATTGATGCAGTTCATTATGTGAATATGCCAACAGATGTTGCTTATGCAAGAGTTCCAAATGGAACAGGAACTTTTATTCATCAAGGAGAAACTTATAAAGCAAATAATCAAAATATTTCTGGAATTACTAATGTGAATATTAGTAGTAAAATGCGTGTTTATCCTAACCCTTCCAATAATAGAATTTATATTTTGGGAGCAAATGGTGATTTGAGCATTCATAACTTAATAGGGCAAGAGGTGTTTAGCCATTATGTAAATAATACTATTTCAGTCGATATTTCTTCTTGGAAGACGGGAGTGTACTTTGTAAAAACAAATAATAAAACAGTTAAAATCATAAAACAATAAAGATGAAGAAAATAGCAATAATATTAATTTTTGTAATCGGATTTTCTGCTTGCAAAAAAGAAGCGGGAGAGGGAGGCACTTCAGTTATAGAAGGGGTGGTGTACAAGATTCATACTTATGAAAGTGTTATAACTGAATTAGATAGTTTAGGCAATATAGATACTACTTATAAAGTTATCGATACATTATACTATCAATTGGATGCCGGAAAAGATGTTTATATTATTTATTCTAATGATGAATTGGCAATCTATGATGATAAATTTGAAACAGATTATAATGGAAGATACAGATTTGAATTCTTAAGAAATGGGGACTATACTCTTTATACATATAATGATAGCACCGTATGGATTTCGTCAGAAATTTCTATAAAATACGAATACCCTATATTTAAGCACATTAAGATAAGCGCTAAGAATTCAGAAAATCTTGTTGATGATTTTATAATTGAAAAAAATCAATAAGTGAGTAATTTTCTGCCTATACTTTCTGATTTTACAACAATCACATTACAAGAAATGGATGGGGTAAAACTAATGAGCAGAATGGATACTAAGTTTGTTTTTAAGATTGAAAAGTTACCTTCTCTTTTAGAAAAAATGACTCCTTTTTACAGAGTGCTGGAAATAAATGGAAAAATCATTCATGATTATAAATCCCTTTATTTCGATACTAATGCAAGAAAATTTTATATCGATCATCATAATAGCAGGGTAAATAGAAATAAAATCCGTTTTAGAGAATATGTGGATAGCGGACTTACTTTTTTAGAAGTGAAACTAAAAAACAATAAAGGGAAAACCATTAAAAAAAGAATGAAAGTGGATGCTATTTACAAAGAACTTTCCAATAAGCATAAAGCATATATTGAAAACATAATTGGAAAATCACTTGATGTAACCGCAAAACAATGGATTAATTTTTCTCGAATAACTTTGGTACATAAATTGAAAAAAGAACGTCTTACCATTGATATTAATCTTACTTTTAAAAATAATGAAAAAGAAGGAAATCTTAATGATATTGTAATTGCTGAGGTAAAGCAAGAGAGAATGAGTCGCTCTTCCGATTTTATCAGAATTGCAAAAGAAATGAGTATCTTGCCCATCCGTTTGAGTAAGTATTGCATTACTACCATGGAGTTGCAACCAAACATAAAACAAAACCGATTCAAGAAAAAACTACTTTTTATAAATAAATTAAAACAAGCATGATGGAATTATTATTCATTTTACTAGAAGGTTTAGAGTTTT
>Ga0208879_1004272_pt1 | contig 11209 bp, 6 predicted proteins | sample Knorr_S15_td_Bot_FD_185605 | JGI IMG/M metagenome (GOLD analysis project Ga0208879, IMG submission 185605) | Marine microbial communities from Southern Atlantic Ocean transect - Knorr_S15_td_Bottom_ad_5009_LV_A (SPAdes) (version 2) | ecosystem: Environmental > Aquatic > Marine > Oceanic | place...
AAGAGTAGAGAGCCATTCCCACAATCATACCCACTTTTGCCGCAATTGCCGGCACATGTTTGGTAAGAATTCCTAATAAAAAGATGCCAATAATGGGGACAGAGTACAAGCCATTTACCTTCTGCAGGTATTCAAAAATGGACTGCATCTGAGCCAATAGCGGGGCAATGCAGATTGAGGCAATGGCCAATCCGATACCGAAGTATTTACCAATCTTTACGATCTGTTCACCGCTGGCGTTCCGGTTAATATAGCCCTGGTAAAACTGCAATGAAAAGAGGGTCGAAGCGCTATTCAGGGCGCTGTTGAATGAGCTGAGGATGGAACCCATCAGCACCGCTGCAAAAAGTCCCAATGACCAGTCCGGCAGTACGTGCCGTACCACGGCGCCATAGACCTGATCCTGTTTATCGATATTGAGGTCGGTCATATGTAGAGCAATGATTCCCGGGAGACAGAGCATTAACGGACCCACTAGTTTCATAAACGAAGCGAAGAGAACGCCTTTTTGTCCTTCAGCCAGGCTCTTGGCTGCTAGGGCACGCTGTACGATCACCTGGTTGGTGGACCAATAAAAAACCTGGATGAACATCATACCGGTAAGCAACGTGGGCCAGGGAACGGAGACAATATTTCCATCTATATTGGACCGGGTGAGTACTGCAAGGTATTGGGGTTCGGTGTTTACTAATCGGGAGATACCGGCGATGATGGAACCCTCCCCTAATGATAATAAACCCAACACAGGAATAGCCAATCCTCCGATAAGTAATCCGATTCCATTTAGTGTATCACTGACTGCTACCGATTTGAGGCCACCAACAATGGCATAGGAACTGCCCAGAACCCCGATGGTCGCCACCACCATCCATAGGGGAAGGTTCAGGTCAAACATACCAATCAATGCCAGCGAACCCGTATAAAGAACTACCGGAAGTAGTACGGTTACATACCCAAATAGAAATAGTCCTGAGACCATTGAACGGGTGGTTTTATCAAATCGTTTCTCTAAAAAGGCAGGTGTTGTGGTAAAGCCACTGGCTAAATAATGGGGAAGAAAAACCAAGGCGGTGGCAATCATGGCAAATGCGGCTAAAGCCTCCCAGGCAATTCCCACCAGAGCCTTGTCTCCGAAAACAGCGCCGTTTAATCCCACCAATTGCTCTGTGGACAAATTGGTGAGCAATAGTGAACCCGCAACGATTGGCCAACCCAATGATCTTCCAGCAGTAAAATATTCCTCTGTTGCATTAGCTGACTTTTTCATCCCGCGGACAATCCGATAAGTAAATATTGCCACCCCAGCGGTAGCCAGAATAAATGATATAATTGAAATACTGTTCATATATTAATGATTTCTTCGTTGATATATTTTGAAAAGATTTCCACCTGTCTTGAATGGAATGAGCTGAAACGTAAACTCATAATTTTGAGCTGGAAGCGTATATTGCTCATGAGGATGTGCTCCCCAGGAATTATCACCACCAACACCCATTTGTTTATGGTCAATGAGCCAGTCCACTTGATTTTTTGGTTGGATATCCAGCTTCCCGTGTTTTTGACTATCAGGGATATAATCCAAATCTGAGTAGGGGTATTGGTGGACACTGCCCTCAATTAAATTTTCACCAGTTGCCATGAGTCCCACATTGTTGTTAGATAATGCCATCCAGCGCACATCAGTTTTATGGCCCGTTTCCTGGGGTCGGATATAGGGAAAAGTCTGCTCCCACACCAGCCCTGAGTACAGATCAATAGCCGCGGACGTTTTCCGATCCCAGTAACTTTCATGAGGTCCTCGCCCAAACCAACTTAATTGATCAAAATGACCCGGAAGAGTCAATTTCATTCCAAACCGGGGTAATTCTGGTAAATCATTTTGCACGATGTTTATGGATTGTTTGATAGATAAAATCCCATTACCTTCAAAGGTATATTCCACTCTAAGCGTTGAAGATGAATGATTATGTTTTGATTCAGCGATCATCTTAATAAAATAGTCAGATTTTTGTATATCAATATTTACTAATTCCCAATCAGTTTCTACATCCCTCCACATGGTGCATCGCTGGGGCATACCATTACCCAAATCATTATCCGTTGGCGCCCGCCAGAAATTTGCCTCAGGTCCTGATTGGATGAGTTCTTCCCCTATAAATTTCCAAGATATAATGCTGCCCTTTAACTTATCAAAAATAATTGAACCTTTGTTATGATTCGTAATTTTTACCTCAGCATCAGATTCTAGTATTTCAAGAAAATCAAAATCATTTTGTCTATTGCGTGCCTCTGAAATGGATGAAAAGGTTCCTAACTTAAATTGTCCCCAGGCAATAGGATGATTTTTTTCTAACAAAGGCTGGCCTTCTTCTAACCTTGCCTTGATATTGAGAAAATATTCTGCGTTATCAAATGATTTATTTTCAGGTAATGATAAGGTAATTACCTCTTTCGAACCGGGATCAATCCTGCTCAATGTTATTTTCCCAGAAGAATGCATCTTCCCTTTACCCATAATTTCCCAAGTAAATACCAAATGGCTTAAATCTATAAAATCATATTTATTTTCAATAGTTAGAATGTTATCATCTTTATTGAATAAAAATTTCACCGGCTCATATACTTTTTTCACCTCATGAATATGAGGATTCAAAGAGCGGTCTGCTGCCACCAAACCATTGGCGCAGAAATTGGAATCATTTTCGGAAAATTCCGGACCGAAGTCTCCGCCATAGGCCCAATACTCTTTCCCGGAGTCATTTGATTTTAAGATGGTTTGATCCACCCAATCCCAGATGAATCCGCCTTGTAGTGATGGATACTTTTCAAAGGTATTCCAGTAATCTTGGAGATTTCCAACACTGTTACCCATGGCGTGGGCAAATTCACAGAGGATCAAGGGCTTGTCCTTATTTTTCTCTGCATATTTGGATATAAATTCGATTCCCCGGTACATTGGGAAAACCACATCAGTATGGGATTCATACCAGGCTGGTTGATAGACTACAGGGCGTGAAAAATCGCGCTCTTTCATCCATTTATAAAGATGCACAAAATTCTTACCATCACCCGCTTCATTACCCATGGACCACATAATGATACAGGGTTGATTTTTATCCCGTTCCAACATGCGTTGTCCTCTATCTAGCCAAGCTGCTTTCCAGTTTGGATCATTAGAAATTACACCATATCCATCTTTGTGAAATCGCATCCCATGTGCTTCAATATTGGCTTCATCAATGACATATAGGCCATATTTGTTACAGAGTTCGTACCATATAGGCTGGTTGGGATAATGACTAGCTCGCACCGCGTTGATATTATTTTTTTTCATTAAGCTGATATCTTCTATCATGGATTCATAGGTGATAGCTCGTCCTGTAATCGGATCCCATTCATGGCGGTTCACCCCCCTGAACATGATGGCCTTTCCGTTCATTAATAGTTGCCCATTATTAACTTCTACCCGCTTAAATCCAACCTGTTGAGTGACAGATTCTATAATATTGTTTTCAGAATTTAAAAGAGAAATCTGAAGATAGTAAAGATTGGGAGTCTCAGCAGTCCACTTACGTACATGCTTAAAAGTGGTTTCAAAATGAGGGTTGGGCTTTGAAGTTAATTCCAATACAGATTGATAAATGGAATTTTTAAACGTTTCATCTTCAAATAATTCAATTTGGATTTTATGACCTCGAATATTAGTTTCAGTTGATTCAATTTCCAGATCAATCACTAATAGTCCATTGATAAAATTATCATCTAATTCTGAATGAATAAAAAAATCCTTAATATGAGTTTTTGGACGGGCGAATAGAATTACATCCCGCTCCAATCCACTAACCCGCCAGGTATCCTGACACTCCAGATATGATCCATCTGAAAATCGGTACACTTCAACAGCAATGCTGTTCTTTCCGGGATTTAAGAATGATGTAATTTTGAATTCAGCCGGAGTTTTTGAACCTTGGGAATAACCGACAAATTGTCCATTGATCCATAAATAAAAAGCGGAACGCACTCCCCCAAATTGGATAAATATTTCCCGTTCAGTCCAATATTCAGGAATGGTAAATGTCCGGGCATAAGCACCCACTGCATTGTAATCGTGGGGAACAAATGGAGGATTGGGCGGAAAGGGGTATTCCTCATCCAGGTAGATGAGGGTGCCATAGCCCTGCATTTCCCAGTTTCCGGGGACAACTATATCATCCCAACTACTTAGATCTGTTCCCAGCTGGAAGAAATCGCTGGATCGTGAATTGGGATCTTTTGAATAGTTAAATTTCCAGGTGCCATTTAAAGATTGGTAATATTTTGATTTCTCAGGAGTATCCTCTATTGCCAACTCCTTGGATTCAAAAGGAATAAAATGGGCATGGGGCTTTCCCCGGTTTATTTCAAATATTTTGGGGTCTTCCCATTCTTTATAAGTGGGAATCATAAAATTTTCCTTTTTTACAACAGAATTTGTAGTATCAACTGCAAGAATGTTAGTAATAAAAATAAATATTACTCCTATAATTGATACTGTAAATGATTTCAAATTACTCCTTATGTCATTTAAGAATGCATGAATATTATTGTCTTCACGGCTTTAAATAGTATAATTAATATTGAACGATAATTATAAATTTAAATGGCAATTGTTATCCTAATTTAATATTTTTCATGAATGTCATATCTGCACAACCACCGCAATTAAGCAATTCTGAGGTTCAGGATATTTTACAAAAATTCTACGATTTTGAAGCTTCCGTTTCATCTCTGGATAGTGAACGCGATCAGAATTTTCATTTAAAAGGTGATGATGGCAATGAATATGTATTAAAAATTTCAAATCCCCAGGAAGACATTGAACTCATCAAATTACAATCTGCCGCCCTGAAGCATATTCACGATTTTGATGCTTCGTTGAATGTACCCATTCCCATTGAATCCATAGAAGGGAAAATAATTAATCAATACAATGGGAATATGGTTAGGGTACAATCCTTTTTAAAGGGAATATTCATTAAGGATATGAAAAATCCCTCACCCCGACTATTGCATGAATTTGGAGAGTTTTTGGGGAAACTTGATTTAGCCTTAATGGAATTTGACTACCCTGAATTAAAACGGGATTGGGTGTGGGATATTAGAAATATTGGATTTCTGAATAAACATTTGGTATATCTTGAGAATAAGAGCGATCAGGATATCATCTCCCATTTTATTGCTAATTATGAATCCAATATTTATCCTATGAAAAACCATTTACGGAGGCAGTATATCCATAATGACGGGAATGATCATAATGTACTTTTAAATGGTGAGGGTCGGATTTCAGGCATTATTGATTTTGGAGATATGGCACATACCTTTCTGTCCAGTGAATTGGCTGTGGCTATTGCTTATTTGATACTTGAAGAGAAGAACCCTCAGGAAAAAATCAAAGCTGTCGTAGATGGATACCAAACCGTTCTACCTTTGCGCGATGAAGAAATTGATTCATTGATTTATCTCATTTGCATTCGAGCCTGTATCACGGTGGTAACAGCTAACTTTCGGAAAAAACTGTTCCCTGAAAATGAATATATCACGGTAACAGAACCCCAAGCCTGGCAATTTCTCAGAAATTTTGCAGACAGGGAATTAAGAAAAATTAAAATAGTTTGATTTAATTGCATTCAAAAGAACAGACATTAACACTGCGGAAGAAGTATCTGGGACCCTCACTCTCTTTGGCCTATAATGAGCATCTGAAGATAGTCAAGGGAAAAGGTCAGTATCTTGGTAACTAAACCCACCTCTCCAATTCTTCTTTACCATTTCTAATCCATTTCTCATTACAATTTGTTACTACTATTATTTGCATTTAAATTCGATTATCAATATAAGTTTACATATCGAATACTATTTAATTGTATTCAAATTAAAATGAAAAATTTATTAATTATAATATTTATCGGAGTTATTTTGGGAGCTCCAAGTGACATTCAACCACCAGCGGGGTCAAGTGATTCCCATTCAGACAATTACTGTTCACGAGGAATTAAATTAAAAAATATAAATAAGCAAAAACCAAATCGTTTGATTTTGATTTATGAATCTGAGCGTAAGGATTTTAGCACACGGAATTATACCTTTGAAGAATTAAATGAATTGGAATTTGACGAATTAATTGATTTAATTGTCACATTAGAATGGTGGGAAATTGATGGACTATTCGAGTTTTCTGATGGATCATATGAATTTTATAGTGATACACTTAGAATGCAAGCCTTATTTGATGCAGTTGAAGATCGAGGAAACATTTATACGCCAGAAGATGACCTTGGTATTGAGGTATTGGTAGAAGTTATTCGTTCCGGATTCTATTTAGCATTTTATTATGAAGAATTAAATTTTTTAAGGGAATTTGAATTTATGGACAACACAATTCCCGGAATTGATGCTATATGTAATAACCCTAATTTTGGTTTTGGAACAGAAAGTCAAATTAGGATAATTAAAGCTTTTGGTGCCTATCAAGGAATTGGTATGACAAGTATATTTTCTTTATCTAGATCCACCGAAATATTTGAAGATTTCTATCTAAATTTTGATAATTATATCGATGACTGGTATATTAGTAATGCACTTTATTGGCTGGGTAGTGGAGTACAATATGCACTCTATACTTTTTCATATAATTTTGAACCCGATGAAACAGAATTTTATGGAGCAGTAGATGATTTATTTAATGCAATTGCACAAATTGGATTATATGGTACAATTACTTCTGATAATGAATGGTTATTAAATAATGCAGTGTGGTGGAATGCACATATTGGATTATTCATGAATGAACAATTGGTAGTTCAATTTTTAACAGATGTTGTAGAGCTTTATGGCGAGTGGACTGCACCATCCCTTGAAGCTGTGGAGATGCTGTGTTATTTATACAATTGTGAATACGCAGATGGAACACCTATTGATGAAGACGGAATAATCGAAAGTGTACATAATTGGTTACTTCCCAGTAGAACAACTTTTGATGATGAAACAATAATATTTAAAACAGGAGATGCAGTTACACCTGAAAAAATTGAAACATTATATTGGGCAATGAAAGAAGTCAAAGCCCAGTTTCACAGAATATCCCTGAATGATATTCCTCTTGAACAAGGCAATGCCGATGATTCCCTCATTGCAGTTATCTATAATAGCCCTGCAGATTATCAATATAATAATTTCCTGTATGGTCTGAGTACCAGCAATGGAGGTATGTATATTGAATCTTGGGGGACGTTTTTTACATATGAACGAACACCCCAGGAAAGTATTTATACTTTAGAAGACCTATTCCGCCATGAATTCACCCATTATCTACAGGGACGGTATTTAGAACCGGGGATGTGGTGGCAGCATCCCATTTATGATAATGAACGTTTGACCTGGTTTGATGAAGGTGAGGCCGAATTTATTGCGGGGAGTTCCCGGTTAAATGGTGTCCAGACCCGGCGTACAATGGTTGAGAATATCGCTTGGGAAGAGGTGGACCGGATGTCACTGGCAGAGGTGGTGAATGCTCAATACGGGAGCTGGGCGTTTTATACCTATGGGTTTGCTTTCTTTGACTATATGTATAAAAACCGTATGGATATGTTTCTTGAAATGATTGATTACATTAAAGGAGGAAACGGTTCAGCCTTTGATGATCTCATGAATGAGATTGCTAATGATGAACAGTTAAACGGTTATTATCAGGAGCACATGGATGAGCTGAAAGCTAACCAGGATAGTTTTTCAGATCCGGTAACTGGAGGTGCCTATTTTGTTGATACCGGAAATATTGAACCTAATGAATTACTCAATGAAATAGAGTTAAATTCCGGTTTAGAAAATTTATCGATTGAATTTGAAGAGTCTCAAAATCATTCACTATTTAAAATTACCGGTGAACTACCCTACGAAATGGGGAATAATTTAAGTGATTCTTGGGAAGGAATTAATCAATATTCTAACATGGTTATTGAAGAACTGAATAATTTAAATTGGAATGGCTATCAAACTGTAAACAGTTGGTTTTCAAATCCACAATTAAATTCAAACAATCAATGGATTTATAATATAAATTTACTAGGAAAAATTTCTGTATCAGTTTTATTGGGTGATTTAAATAATGATAATAGTGTGAATATACTGGATGTTGTAATATTGGTTAATTATATCCTAAGTGGTGATACTTCTGAACTTGATGGTGCTGATATCAATAATGATGGAGAAGTAAATATCCTTGATATAGTTGCATTAGTTAATATCATACTTAGCAATTAAACCCACCTCTCCAATTCTTCTTTCACAGCCCAGTTATAGTAGTAATTAATTTAACGCAGTCAACAGTTATGGGTGTGAAAGGTGAAAATATTGACCCCCATCAAGAATTTATCCTGGAAATAGTGATAATATTACATAGGCAAGCGTTAGGGTAAACAAATGTCTAATATATATGTCGAAGCCCTCTGAGATTCAGGGGGCTTTTTTATTTATTGGCAATTTAGTGACTACCATCAAAATTTAGACTCTCCAAACCCTATAATATTGATTAGTTGGTTAACGTAACTGATTAGTTACACTTATCAACATCTCCTTATTAATAATAAAGGGAGGCACTACGGAGAAGGGGTGCTTCCCTTTTTTTATTTATCGGCAAACCATATTAAGTTTACATATCTAATCAAGGACTAAAATGAAGAAATTAATAAGGAGAATATAAATGAAGAAGTTAATCATATTAACTTTAGTGTTATTTGCCATTGGCTGTGGTTCATTTAATGAGAGAGGTGAATTACATTACTATAACACAATATCACATGGACAACAATTACTTGATTTAAAAGAAGCATATGATAAGAGTATAATCACTAAATCAGAGTATGATACTCTGAAAACAAGAATAATTTATAATACAATTGATATACTTAAAATGATGGTTGACCTTAAAGAAAAAAGTGAAGAATAACTAACCCCCTATGATTCGCAGGCTAATTATATTATTTAGATGATTCCCCGAAATCTCGGCAAACCATATTAAGTTTACATATCTAATTAAGGACTGAAATGAAGAAATTAATATTATTATCTATTTTGCTTATTGTTGGGTGTGATAAGAACTCTACAGAAAGTAGTGTCCATCCATTATGATAGCACCAGAAAGTATGAGTAAATTAATTCCAGTTTTAGTACTATTAATTCTTGGAATTATAGAATCTCTTGGAGGATTATATTTTAATGATAAAAGATCAAAAAATGACCTCACAATTGAATTAGTATGTTTAACTATACTTCCAACATTAATTCAACCTGCTATTTTAGCTTTTGTTCTATTTGTAATGGATTTATGGTTCTCTTTTTACGAAGGCTATTTTATTAGCTCATTTTTTTTGTGGCATATTTTAGCTTTTATTATCTTTGATGATCTTACTCAGTATTTATGGCATAGATTTTCACATGAAAATACTTTTATGTGGAAACTTCACAGACCTCATCACGTTGTTGAAAAAATGGGTGTGCTGGTAACCTATAGAAATTCTTTTTTATATTATGCTTTTATGCCTGGAATATGGTTTGCAGCTATCTTAATATTTTTAGGAATGACAGAAGTTTATCTTTACTATGTTCCAACTAAAGTTTCTATAATATTACTTGCTCACAGTGAAATAAAATGGGATAGATTTTTATATAGGTATAAAATTTTACATCCATTAGCTTGGATTGTAGAAAGAACCATTTCGACTCCTTGTACTCATTATGCTCATCATGGATTAACTGCTGAGGATGGTGTATCAAATCCAAACGGAAACTATGGAAACTTATTATTTTTTTGGGATGTTTTATTTGGAACAGCTAAGATTACTAGAAAATATCCCACACGTTTTGGAGCATGGAATAAAATGAAAGAACCATGGTATGTTCAGTTATTTTTTCCTATAATCAAATCAAAAGATCCAAGAAGCGAGCTACATTCAATAAAAACTGACATGGATTACGATCCATCTATAGATTACAAAGATTTTAACATTTAAAAAATCCCCAACAAACTACTATGATTCGCAGGCTAATTATATTATTACTTATTGTTGGCATTCATTTAAAAAAATGAAAAATAGAAATACAGATATAATTGTTGGGGGATTATTTTTAAGCCTAACAATTATTTTCATTATGATATCTATGACCAATAAACCTTTCTTTGATTGGGTTTTCGATCGACATCATAACCAATGGAGTTGGTATCTAAGACCATTATTTTTACTTCCTTTTTGCTATTTTGCTTACATAAAAAATTTCACGGGAATGATGATGTCCATATTCGCTGTATTTACGAGTATGTTTTGGTTTCCTAAACCTGAAGTTGTAAGTGAAAATGTGATAGAATTTTTAAAGTTTGAAAAGGACTATCTCTACGGTGAATGGAACTTGAGTAAAAAGTTGTTGACCTTGACAATTCCGTTTTCGTTTTTGGCATTAGGTTTGGCTTTTTGGAAACGGAATTTAGTTATGGGAATTGGCGTAGTTGTTCTAATTGCTACAGGGAAAATGGTTTGGAGTATTCAAAATGCAGGTGAATCAGGAAAATCCATTTTGATACCAGCAATACTTGGTTTATTGATTTGTTGTGTGCTGATATATTACGGATTTAAGAAATTAGAGAAAAAATAATAAAGATAGAAATTTGAGATAGCTTTAATCTGAACTCTATAATCCTACTTTTGGACAGGTAACTAAACCCACCTCTCCAGTTCTTCCTTCCTATTAATAATTAATTTATCGTTACAAATTGTTACTATAATTATTTGCATTTATTTTCAATTATCATTCTAATTTTTATTGTTGGATTAAGACGATTGTCTTAAAACTTGTTAGAGTAATGGATGTTGGGTATGTAATCTGTATTATCAATTTTAACTCCTCCTAAGTTGTTTGTAATGATAATGCTCATACCCACTCTACCAACTTTCCTTAATTTTTATACCCACCTCTCCAATTCTTCCTTCCTAACCCAGTTAGCATATATATCAGCAGCAAATAATCCAACGCTGATTTTGATGGATGGTCGTAAATTTCTATATGCTTAGATATATTCAATTACTGGATTATTATTTGTTATCCTCATCAGTTTAAATATAAAAGGAGAATAAATGAGTGAAGTAAAAAAAGGAACAGTTAAATTTTTCAATGGAAG
>Ga0208879_1004273_pt1 | contig 11204 bp, 10 predicted proteins | sample Knorr_S15_td_Bot_FD_185605 | JGI IMG/M metagenome (GOLD analysis project Ga0208879, IMG submission 185605) | Marine microbial communities from Southern Atlantic Ocean transect - Knorr_S15_td_Bottom_ad_5009_LV_A (SPAdes) (version 2) | ecosystem: Environmental > Aquatic > Marine > Oceanic | place...
CGTTGAAGTCAGAAATGCCATGTCCGATGCGTTGAGTGCAGGAGGTGGCTCAGTCCCGTTGGAGTTGGCTGAACCTGTCTATGGTCAGAAAGACCCCGCTTTCATTGACTTCTTAGCGCCGGGAATCATGACAATGGTATGCTTCATGTTCAGTCTCATTCTCACCACCATGGCCTTTGTAGGCGAACGCTACGACGGTACTCTCGACCGAATCTTCGCAGCGGGCACCAAGCCGAGCGAAGTCTTGTTAGGCCATCTTTCAGCCTTCACGACGATTCTCGTCGGACAGGTCGCGGTTGTCATCTTGATTGCTACACTCGGCTTCGACATCACGATAGAAGGCAGCGTATTGTTGCTATTTGTCCTCGGAATGCTGCTCGGTTGGGCGGCGATGTGCTTTGGCCTGTTCATATCGAGCAAGGCGAAATCAGAATTTCAAGCGATGCAAATCAACATGCCAATCATGTTCCCGGTGCTTCTACTCTCTGGAATCCTCTGGCCGGTTCAGGCTCTCCCGACATGGATTCAGCCGCTTTCGTGGGTACTTCCCACCACATGGACTGCTGAAGCGTTCCGCTCCATCATGCTCAGAGGTTGGGGGCTGGAGAGTACTGCCGTGCAGATTGCGTTCGCCTACAACCTCGCCTTTGCTCTCTTTGCGCTCTTCATCGCAAGTCGCTCACTCAAGGTCCAAGAGTGACTCACTCTGACTCGGTCGCGCCGATTTCATATGGGTCGTCGCCCTCCTGAGAGTCAACGTCAGCATAGAACATGGGGATGCGATGCCATTCCGTGTAGCCGAACAGAGTCTCCCTGAGCATCCAAATCAGGAACTCAAGATAGACGACTATCAGCATGGCCACCGTCAGCAATGTCACGGTCTCTATGGCTGGCAGTGAAAGTCCCTCGACCGTACTTCCGAGGAAGAGGTAGATGACGCCCGCCATCGCGAGGTTCATCGCGATGATGTTCAACCATGGCTCCCTCCTCTCCTCGACAGGCTTGTGCTTGTGGTCATCGTGCAACCAGTCGCCAGCTGCAGTGAGAGTTTGGGTGGAGACACCGAGGAGCAACATGAAGCGAGCATAGAACATCCCTGTTTCCTCCCCATGGTATGTTCCCTCGTAGAGGCCGACAATAGCCGTGACTAGAAGCCAGCAGTAGGCGAACAGCATTTGGGTGCTACAACTGCCTCCCGCTCTGAAATTTTTCCAGATGCGATCTGGACGGGAGACGAAGAAAATCCAGAGAATCGGTAGTGAGAAGGTGGCGTTTACCCGGTCGTCGACGATGTACCCTGTCTGGTTGGCATAGACCAGACAGATGTGGAGGATGCAGAGAGCGATGAAACCCTTGAACGCCATATGCATGCGTTCCGGCTTCATCAACTTCCATCCGAGTCTACTCTGGAAGTGGCCTAAGATGGTCCCGAATGCCAGCATCCCCCAGAAGGAGTCGATCAAGATGGTCCAATACAACTCTACAAATTGTTCCGATTCAGCGAGCAACCAGACCATCATGCTCATGACGCCAATTATCGGTAGGCCAACTCCAGCTCCATAGGACCACGGTCCGAGGTCGTCCTTGCTCTGCGCTCGCCCGCGTACTATCTTGACCGTCAATGGCCCCAAAATGATTAGTTGCATACCGAGAAGCGTGACTCCCATCAATCCCAAATTTTGGAAAAGTTGCGGATCGCCAGAGACGATTCCAACCATGATGAGCGCCTGACCTCCGATGTTTAGGGCGGCGACAATCGAGATCAGAGACTCATCGAAGGGGGCGGTCTTGAAGTTCAGCGGGGTGATGTCGAAGCCGATGCCTAGTGCGATGGCCATCATCCAGCCGACACCTGCCAACATGCCAATCGCCAGCATGGGCAGATTCGAAGCGTCTAGTGTAGCCCCGCCGGGCAGCCTGTCGGTGACGAGGGTGGTGTCCACGAAGAGTATCCAATAGAGGCTGATGCCAAAGAGTACCTGTGTGACCGCAGCGGCGATGAAGAGGTCGATATACGAACCAGCAGCCCAGGTGTATGAGTCCGGATTTCTTTGTTTCAAGGAGAACCTGTCACGGAACCTAGTGTGCGAAGGCCCTTCAGACATGATTCGGCTGTTCTATTCATCCAATTTAACAAAGTAGCCGTATGGTAACGGTCTAAAGGAGCGAAATTTCATGATTCTGAGGCTTTCATGAGTTGTTGCACCAATTCAATGTCAACCGGATTGAGGACGGTTCCGCCGCTCTTCAGTGAAGTGCCCACGATTGCTCCATCAGCGATTCCCAATAAGGTCCCAATGCAATCATTGTCGACACCTGAGCCAACGATGACTGTTGCTTCAGGTACTGCCGCCCGCACTCTGGCCACATCCACTTCAGAGGTGGGGTTTCCAGTTCCGGTCCCCGAGACGATGAGGGCGTCGGCCAGCCCACGGTGCCAGCAATCCATCGCCTCCCTTTCCAGCATCCAGTCCGGGTCGGCGGGGAATGCGTGCTTGACCCCGACATCCGCTAGAATGGCAATCGGAGTTTCTCCATCAACTCCACAGCGAAGTGACTCGCGGAGGCGGAGGGTGGCTGCTGCGTCTCCTTCGATGAGGCCTTGATCAGTCATCATGGAGCCGATGTGGACATTTATCCGGATGAAGCGGGCGCCGGTGGCAGCTGCGATTGAGAGCGCGGCAGCAGCGTCGTTCCTCAAGACATTGACCCCCACGGGTGAGTCTACCTCCTCGACTATTCGATGGATGATTCTGGACATTGCCGCGATGGTGACGGGCTCTACGGTTGTGGCGTGGAAGGGAGCATCCCCGAAATTTTCGACCATGATTGCGTGGACTCCCCCCGCGGCGAGGGCTCTGGCGTCTGCGAGGGCTGCTGCTTCGACAGCATCGAGGTCACCGGCGAACCGTGGTGAGCCGGGGAGAGGTTGCAGATGGACCATCCCGATGATGGCCCGTTCGGGGAGGCCGAGGGAGATATGTCGGGGAACTCCCTGAACCATGTTCACTCCTCCATCAACTTCGCCCAAAGGGTACCATCAGCCTCGCCGTTGGCGACCAGTTTCTCGATGGTGGCGACCGTCTCATGAGCGAGGTGGTGTTCGATTCCCTCGGTTTCGATGTGCGCCTGCTCTTCGGCGATGCCGAGCATGACCAGGAAGCGGACGAGGACGCCGTGTCTGTGGCGCATCCACTCGGCGTGAGTCCTGCCCTGCTCTGTGAGGGTTACCGGTCGATAGCGTTGGTACTGGATCCAACCATCAGCTGCCATTCTCTGCAGCATCTTGGTCACGGTCGGACGGCTGACCGCAAGGTGCTCAGCGATGTCCATCACCCTCGCCTCGCCTCTCGCTGATATCAATTCGTGAATCACCTCTAGGTGGTCCTCAAATCGGACCGAAACCGCCTCGGCGCGGGCATCCATCTCTGCCGCGTGGGCGCCCTTCAGCGCATCAAGCCGGCTTTCATCGCTCATCAAAACTCCACCACCGTCACCGGTAATCAATTAGTTCCCGCATCTCGAAGCGCGACGAGCCACGACCAACAGCGAGAAATCCCATCCTCGAGAGTTACCGTGGCTGACCAACCGAGGGCGGAATTAGCCGCAGAAACATCCGGCACTCGACGTGCAGAGTCACCTGGATGGCCAGGCTCGTGGTCCATTCCCGCCTCAGAACCGCTGATTCTCAGACACAACTCAGCCAACTCGTTCATGCTGACCTCCTCGGTTGAGCCGAGATTGAAAGAAGCACCTTGCAACGATGAGCCATCCAATCCCTCATCGAGTTCACCCGCTGCGACGATTCCATCCACCAAGTCGGAAACCCAGGTCATCGAACGGGTTTGAGTCCCATCACCATGAACGACAATCGGTTCATCCCGTAAGCAACGTTCGAGGAAGATTGCCGCGACCTGACCGTACTCGTCGCCCTTCAAACGGGGGCCGTAGCCGTTGAATGGCCTGACTATCCGTGCGTCGAGGCTGCGCTCGCGAACCGCGAACTGTAACAAGACCTCTCCCAGGTACTTGCTCGCACCGTAGGAGTGGCGGAGGTGGTGGTGGGGGCTCGGAAAGAGGCCGGGAATGGTTTCGGTGAGGGGCATCTCGGTCTGTTCACCGAACACCTCTGGGCTGCTGGTGAAGACGAGCCTTGAGCCGAGGTTCGTGGCGAATTTCGTGACGGTTCTGAGGGTGTCAATGTTGACCTTGATGACCAAATCTGGCCGTTCGTTGAAGTATCGGGTTCCGTTTATTGCTGCCAAGTGGAAGATGCAGTCAACTCCGTGCAACTTCTCCTCCGCCTTCTCGAGAAGTTCGATTTTCGCGCAGTCCCCCATGACGAGGTGATAGTCGGGCATCCCCTTGCACCCCTCCAAGTTGACCTTCTTGCCTCGAAACATGCTGTCGACCGCGCAAACTTCGTGGCCACGGCTGAGAAGTGACTCGCAGAGATGGCTTCCGAGAAAGCCCGCCCCCCCGGTTACTATGCAGCGCATGGCTCGCGGAGGAGGCCCTTGTCTATCACAAATGGGGCGCGCACAGGACAAGACTGAGAGGTGCGTTCAGGCTTGGGAACGACGAACCACGGTCAGGTTCACTACCCCACCCTTCAGCGTCATTTCGACCTCATCACCACTGTTGACTGCGAGGCACGGGTCGGCGTTGAAGGAGTGCGCGTATGGCACCTCGAGAAGTGAGGCGGCTGGGAGGGTCAAGGGACAGACGTCTCGGTTGACGATTGCCTTTGGTCCCTTGCCGGTGTAGATTAGACCCATCAGAACGAACGGCGCGACGGTCGAGCCCGAACCCTTCGGATAGATGAGAATCGTCTTCTCGATTGCCACTCCATCTAACGGATGACCGGGTTCCTCGATGACGCCTGTGTCGCGGTTGACGTAGCCTAGGTAGGTGATTGGCACGTCGGTGACCAGTGCGGTTCCCGAGACAGTCCATTCAGTCTGGCTCCCCAACCCCTTGCCGCTGAGTTCGCACTCTCCCAGTTGGTGGGTCTTCCCGGTTTCGTGGGGTTTTGCACACCTACCTCCCAAGGTAGGGCGGTCGCCGGTTTCGAGAGTTGGGTCGAAGGCGTGGGCGACGCATTCGTGAATGGTGGCGACCGAGGTCGGCATATTGTTGAGTCCGCTGGTCAGATAGTGCTCAGCCTTCAGCGAGTTTGTCAGGATGTGGTTGTACTTCGTCCGGTTGTAGGGTGTGACTTCTGGGCAGGTGTCGCGCAGGACGAGCGTACCCGCCTCCTCGAGCAGTTCGATGGTTCCATCCGCCGCTGCCAAGTCGTAGTTGTGGCCGCTGGTAAAGAGCCACAGTCGCTGGTCTGGAATTCGCTGGCCCAACTCCATTCGGGCGCGGACCTCTGCGGCAGTCGAGCGGATTTCTCCGAGACCCGCCTGTGGGCAGCCGATTACGACGAGGTCGACTTGACCGTGAGGGGCCAATTCTTCGTAACGCGCCCGCAAATCGGATTCTGTGAAGGTGAGTTCACCTTCGTAGCCCCCGGCCAAGGTTGGTGGAGCCGGCGCGGTGTGTCCATCTGCCCAGAGCATCGGGCAGCCGTAGTTCGCAGCCGCCGCCGTGAGCGCCTTCTTCATCTCGAACGAGGCCCATTCGGGAAGCCCGACAAGGTGCGGCATCGGACCCCATGGAAGGTTCCAGTCAGGACGAACCTGTTTGCCGATCCAATCCCCAAGGATGCTCCAATCGGAAATCTCATCGAGGTCACATTCGATAGTGACTCGGATGTTCGGAGTGCGGTTTTCGGGCAGGTGAAGTCCCCAGAGAGGAGCCCAACCGGTGAGTGCGCTGGCCAACGCCGAGAGGCCGGATTCGCGGTTGGTGACGAGGCTGGTGTAGGAGTTTGAAAAGCAGACTGCGTTCGATTCCGCCCAAGAGCCGATGCCCTCCACCTCGATGCCGCGGTCGTACGGTGTGCAGGAGAGGGTCGCCTCGATTCCGAGTTCCGAGTAGGCATGGACGATCTCGAACTGCTGCTTCAGAAAATCCTCATGCTCGATGTCCATCTCCTCCATCCGGGTGTGGTCGCAACCCGCCGAATTCAGGGTGGTCGGGATTGTCACCTTGCCGAGCGGGTCGCCAGAGATGTCACCCAGGAACCGCCTCAAGCCGTGGCCGCCGGTGAGAACACTCACTCCGCTCACGTGCGCGTGGGCGCACTCGACGAACGAGGTGGCGCCTGCCGTAGAGGCGAGGTCGACCACAAGTCGGGCCGCCTTCTGCTTGGTAGGGCCCTCATCGCCGGCCAACATGGTGGCGAGTGGTGCTGGAATTTGCATTGGTGGATGGTGGTAGCCTATCCGACTTCAACATAGGGGTTCTTCGGAGGTCATCCGTGAAGGTGAAATGCAGAGCGGGGGTGGCCGGGGCAATGGATGCCGTCACGCAGGTCGGTCTACTCGCCGCAGTGGCACTTGTCGCCGGGCTTGGAGCGGGCTGCATTCCGCTCTGGCGCAAGGTCAGCGAACAGGAGAATCTCCTCAAGTGGATGACCGGTTTGGCAGCAGGAGTCCTACTCGCTTCGGCGCTGTTGGTGGCGATTCCCGAGGGCTTTGAAATCGCAAATGAGGCTGGCTCTGCGGGACTTTTCGTAGGCGGTGCTGTTCTGGCCGGTTTCCTGATGATGTTGCTGTTGGAGTGCATGGGCTTCGGGCACGACATCCACGAGGAGCATCACGACCACGAGCATGACCACGGTCACGACCACGTTCATCATCCCGAGAAGGCATCGTCGATTGTCTTGGGGCTGAGCATCCACGCGTTGACTGATGGACTTGCCATCGGGGCTGCAGTCTCGACAGGCTCGCTGGTGCTCACGCTGTCGGTCTTCGTGGCGGTTCTGGTCCACAAGATTCCAGCTGCGTTCAGCGTCGGTGCGTTCAGTCTACACGAGAGGGGTGACCGCAAGGGGGCGCTGAAGGATGTGGTACTGTTTTCGATAGCCACGCCGGCGATGATTCTGCTGACCTACTTCCTCCTTGGAGACGTATCTTCCCAAGTCTTGGGACTTGCCATTCTGTTTGCTGGTGGCACCTTCCTCTACGTGGCGACGGTAGATGTGTTGCCCGAAGTCCATCGTGCTGCGACCGGGAAACTTGCACTTGTGCAGGTGGTAATCGGGGCGCTGGTGATGGTCGCACTTCTGCTCGGTCTAGATTCACTCGGTCTTGTCGCCCATTAGGCTGAAGTGGGAACGGCGGTTCCGCCCCTTCGATGAGTGAGCCGTTCGTCAACATCTCAGGATATCGCTTCGTGGCGATTCCCGACAGGGTCGAGATGCGCTATCCGCTACGCGACTTCTGCGTAGAACTCGGCATCAAGGGGACGATTCTGCTCAGTGGAGAGGGAATCAACTTCTTTCTCGCCGGGAGCGAGGAGGCAACCGACCAGTTCCTCGCTCGGTTGGATGAGGATGAGCGATTCAGAGACATTCCGCTCAAGGTCAGCCGCTCAGACGAGCAGCCGTTCAATCGAATGTTGGTCCGACTGAAGAGGGAGATCATCTCGATTGGACTCGAGGAGGTGAAGCCGGCGGAGTTCACCGGCCCGAACATCTCCCCCCGGGAGTTCAAGGAATGGCTCGACGAGGGAAGGGAGGTGGCCATATTGGACACTCGTAACGACTACGAGTTGCGAATGGGCAAGTTTGACGGGGCGATCGACCTTGAAATCGGAAGTTTCCGAGATTTCCCGAAGGCGATAGAATCGCTGCCCGAATCGATGAAGAAGAAGCCTGTCGTGATGTACTGCACAGGCGGGATTCGCTGCGAAAAGGCGTCGGCGGTGATGCTCAATGCCGGTTTCACCGATGTCCGTCAACTGAAGGGCGGAATCCTCGGCTATTTCGAGGAGTGTGGCGGCGACCACTGGGATGGCGAGTGCTTCGTCTTCGACCGGCGAGTTGGGGTTGACTCCGAGCTCAACGAGACAGGAACAGTTGTCTGCTTCGAGTGCCGCGAGCCGCTAACTGAAGAGGACCAGGCATCAGAGCACTACCGAATCGCTGAGAGTTGCCCATATTGCATCCGATTTCCCGCGCAGTGAACTGACTGCGAGTCACTTGCGGGCCGCGAGCGGTTGCCGCCAGCCTTGGCCGAAGGCGCGATTCGAGACACGAGGCGCCGGCGCCATCTGCCACCTCTTGTGTTCGTTGGCGTGTAGTCGGGTAATCACCCAACGAACCGTCTCCTCATCGTGTCCCTCAGCAATGATCTGCTCAATCGAGGCGCCGGCCTCAATGTGCGCTTCAAGGATGGCGTCGAGGGTCGAATAGGGAGGGAGGGTGTCTTGGTCGATCTGGTCCGGGGCGAGTTCGCCTGAGGGTGGTTTGGTTAGTGTGGACTGGGTGATTGGAGGGGTTTCTCCGAACCTTTCAGCCTCTGAGTTAATCACCTTTGCAACTTCGTAGACTTCGGTCTTGTAGAGGTCGCCGAGCGGTGCGTAGCCGCCGACCATGTCACCGTAGAGGGTGCAATATCCCATCGCCAACTCCGACTTGTTTCCGGTCGTAACCGCCATCGCGCGGCGCGAGTTCGCCAATGCCATGACCATCATGCCCCTCAATCGGGCCTGCACATTCTCGCGGGCCACGGCATCGCCGGAATCCAGTTCGTCTCCCAACTCAGCCTCTGTGGCTGCGTGCATCGCCTCTATCGGATGCACTTGCAATTCCATGCCGAGCGCTTCTGCGCTCGCCTTTGCGTCGCTGATCGAGTGTTCGCTGGAGTAGCGGGAGGGCATCGAGAGGCCGAGCACATTGTCGGCGCCTACGGCACGGCAGGCGATGGCTGCGCAGACCGAAGAATCGAGCCCGCCGCTCATGCCGACGATGAGTTTGTCAATTCCCGACTTCTTGCAGTAGTCGCCCAAACCGGTGGTGATTGCAGCGAGCAGGTCAACTCCGGAGCGGCTGCTGTCAGAGTTCTTGTCTGGGGCGATGTGCTCGACGACACAACTGCACTGTTCGCAGCAGTTTCCATCCGGCCAGGGAAGCCACCGGGCAGCTTGGGGTTTTTCTATGTCGACTAGAAGGATTCCGAGACACCATGCGGGTGCTTGCACGATTGTTCCGTCGGGCCAGCCGGCGAGTGAGCGTCCGTCGAACAGCAGGTCGTCATTTCCGCCAACTTGGTTGCACAGCAGGAAGGGGTGGCCAAGGGTGGATGCGGCTGCTCTTACAACATCTCCGCGGGTGCCCTCCTTGTGCAGGTGGTAGGGTGACGAAGAGAGGTTGACGGTGAGTGCGAGTGGCTCACCCTGGTGCTGCCAAGCGGCCAACTGCTCAATCGGGTCGGCGTCGTAGTCAGAAGGGACCTCACCGGCGTGCTGCCATGCATCCTCGCAGATCGTCACACCGATGCTCAGACTGTCAGAGAGGCGGAGAATCCCGGGCGCCTTGTCCGCTTCGAAGTAGCGCATCTCGTCGAAGACGTCGTAGGTCGGGAGCAGTTGCTTTCGCGTCGCGACCTTCGCCTTTCGGCCCGGCACCAGCCGCATCGTGCCGTTCGCCGGCAGATGGCGGTCGCCGGTAGGTGGCAAGGGGGTTCCGACGATTAGTGGAATCGGGGACTCGATGGCGGAGGCCGCCTCGTAGCAGCGCTCGATGAAACTCGCTTCCAGCAATAGGTCACGAGGTGGATAGCCAGAGACCATCAGTTCACTGGTCACCGCGAGGTCAGCGCCGTTCTCAGCCGCCAACTCAGCGGCTTTCTCGATGTCGGCAACATTACCCTCCAAGTCCCCGACCGTCGGGTCGAGTTGCAGCAGTGCCACTACGAGCCCCATGTCGTCAGCCACCCGCGCCTGAGGGCCATTCAAACTATCCCTCCCCGCTGCGCCCATTCTGTTTTGCATGGTGCGGGCCAATTTACTCTCAAGAGGTCACGCGTCGGCGTTTTCGAAAAAGGGTGTGCATTGGCATGACCACGACGAGCATCAAAGTGGCCGACACCGCGAATCCGACCGAGGCCCAGGCGAGCATCACCGCGTCGTCATGGGTGGAATCCATCAGCATTCGTGCGCCAAAATAGGAGGCTGCAGAGAGCAGAATCAGAAGCGATGAGTACTTTCTCCCTCGTCTTCGAGACTGGGCGAGGAACTCTGCATCGGTTACATCCAAGCCGGCCATATACCGCTCCGCTTCGCGGGCTAGTCCAAAAAACCCCACCCTAGCCGTAGAGCCGGCATATGGGCTAACCGTGCGGTCAATGGCAAGCCATTCCGAACTTCTTGAGGCGCCAGTAGTTGTAGGGCCACGGCGTGATGAAGCCGACGAACAGCATTAACGGAATCGCGTAATAGTTCATTCCAAGGTCCCCTCCAGTGAACAGCAGGTCGGTGATCTCCATCGCTATCTCCATCATCAGCATCGAGATGAATGACATCCCCATAGCCGTCTTGAAGGCAATACCGAGTGGCATTTGGCCTCGCATCAGGATGAAGGTCTCAAGCATCACGCTAGTGGCCAGTCCGTTGATGAGAGGCAGAATCGCGTAAAAGTACCAGAGGTTGGAGTAGAGTGCGATGTCTGCGGTGAGTCCTGAGTAGGAGTAGTAGGCGAGGGTTCCGAATTCACCGATTGCGCAGCCGATGAGACACCACTTCGTGTTGTTCGCCGCCTGCTTCCAGACCCCCTTGTCCGACCAGTTGTAGTCGCCTACCTCCATCGTTGGGGTTTTCGTTGCCGCCGCAACTGCCTCCCCTTCGACTCCATAGCCTGCTGCTAGGACCGCGCTGACCAGTGCCGCTCGGTCAATCGCTCCCCCACCGGACACCTTTGCCAGACCGGGTTCGATTGTGACCTCAGCCGATTCTACGCCTGCAACCTTCTCCAATGCTGCTTGAACCGTTCCAGCACAACCCATGCAAGTCATGCCGAGAACCGGGAGTTCGACTAATTCTGTCACGTCGCGCGGTTCGCCCGCTGGTTCATGTGGCTTTGCATCCCAAGGGATGCACACGAACTCCCTCGCTACGTTCAAGAGAGATTCGCAGGTCGCCAATGCCGATGCCCGTACCAAACACCGTAGGTGACCTCGCTCCGGTTGCCATGGAGGAAGCGCTCATCGAGACTTGGAGGCAGCAGAGAACCTTCCAGCAATCGATTGAGATGCGCCACGACGGCGCTCCGTTCATCTTCCTCGAAGGGCCGCCTACGGCCAACGGCAAACCGG
>Ga0208879_1004277_pt1 | contig 11197 bp, 9 predicted proteins | sample Knorr_S15_td_Bot_FD_185605 | JGI IMG/M metagenome (GOLD analysis project Ga0208879, IMG submission 185605) | Marine microbial communities from Southern Atlantic Ocean transect - Knorr_S15_td_Bottom_ad_5009_LV_A (SPAdes) (version 2) | ecosystem: Environmental > Aquatic > Marine > Oceanic | place...
CTTCAGCTCAGAAATACGCCAATCTCTATCTGCACCATCTGGCACACCAAACTCAAACCGGAAGTCCCCGGCACTTCTAAAGTGCCGGGGACTTGATTGAGTGGTCCGATAACTGTTGTTTCTCACCTTTTTATATCTTAATAAATATCTTCTTGACGTAAAACAACCAAAGCACTCCTAGCCACAGAAGAATCCACGTAATTGCAAAAAATAGTGAACCGTTGAGTTCTCCTGCCCACGGAACGAAAAATGAATTGTAGAGCCAACTGTAAAGAGAGAGAGTCGTCTCTTCAGTAGCGATTTTGATCCTAAAAAGTGTACGAACCAGAATACCTGATGCGAAAAAGAGAAATAGTGAGTTGCTCCCAAATACAATAAACGGTTTAGCCCACAGGTTTGTTTTCTTGATGTCCATAAGCCAATAGAAAAGAGCTAAAATCAGGCAAGCCCAGCCGGATGTGAGGAAGACGTAACTCGGAGTCCAAAGCTGCTTATTGATGGGAATCAGGATGTTTAATCCATTTCCGAGTAATATTCCTGCTAATCCCCACAAGACCAGTTGAGTTGCTTTTTCCTTCGGACTCAAATGTCCTCGCAAAAGATTACCCACGAAAACACCTGAAAGAGTCGTCACAATAGCCGGTATGGTGCTGAATAGTCCTTCAGGATCGAATGGAATTCCTCTAACAGAGTACATATTGGCTGGGGAGAAGATTGCCAAATCTATGGTTCGCGCCAGATTATCCTCCAGTGTGAGATGTCCATAAAGCAGTATTGCAATTGCGTATACCGCCAGTAATCCAAAAGCAGCGTAAAACTGATCACGTCGTGTCAGATGGATGATCATGATGGAAGTAAAGAGATAGCAGAGAGCTATTCGCTGGAGGACTCCCATGATTCGAATATCCAGGAATGTGTCGATTATAGAAGAGAAACTGAAGTTACTCCATCCATCAGAAGTGAACGGTATTCCGAAAGGGTAGAAGTTAAGGAGTACTCCGAGAAGAAAAAGTATCAGGGACCGTTTGACGACCTTTTTATAGATCTCTGACTTGAAATCTACTCCGATACTGGTTTGAATTGAAAAAGTCATGGCTACACCCACGATAAAGAGGAAAAATGGGAATATGAGGTCAGTAGGCGTCCAGCCGTGCCACTCAGCATGTCTTAATGGAGCATAAACATGCGCCCAGCTTCCCGGTGTGTTTACTAATATCATGGCGGCGATTGTAATCCCACGGAAGGCATCCAGAGAGAGGAGTCGGTTAGTTGATTTCATTTCTCATTTCATTATAAGTCCCCGCCACTTTCGAAGTACCGGGGGCTTTGTTAAGGATAGAGAAGGTATGGTTTGCGTAACTCCAAGAATAATGATGTGTCAGACACCATGATGTAAAGTAACTCTTGAAGAGAGATATTACCCTGAAACAGCATAGATAATTCACCAGTTCCAAACAGACGATTCAGAGTTTTATCTTGTATTTCAAAGTCAGCAGGATATAATTCGTGAATCAGATTCAAAAGATGAACTCCCGTTAAAACCGGATTAAATTTTCGGCGGTCAGCGACTACAATCCGTACGCCATTGCAGTTTTCATCTTGATACTTCATGTGACCACTTTTCTCAGGATGTCGGGGTGTAAATGACACCGGACGGAAGGCTACACCGTCCAGATTGAGTTGGTTGAGCTTTTGGGACAGGAGCTTCCCGTCAATCCACGGTGCGCCTGCTTGGAGGAACGGAAGGGGAGTACCCCGTCCTTCAGAGACATTTGTCGCCTCGAGGAAGCAAGTTCCCGGATAGACTGTCGCAGTTACCACGTCAGGAATGTTTGGTGATGTGGGAACCCACGGAATTGTCGTCTCATCGTTCCACAACTCCCGAGACCAATTGACCATGGGGATTACCTCAAGTTCCGGAATTGCTTCTATCCAATTTTCACCGACAATCATTTTGGCGAGTTCGCCGGGAGTTAGACCGTATTGCACCGGGATGGGATAAAATCCGACGAAGGATTGATGAGCTAAGTCGAGTGTCGGTCCTGAAACTTTGGCACCGCTGATTGGATTGGGTCTGTCGAGGATAAGAACAGGGATATCGTTTTCAGCCGCTGCTTCCATGATTAGCCCCATTGTGGAGATGTAAGTGTAAAACCGTGTTCCCACATCCTGTATATCGTAAATAAGAAGTTCAACCCCTTCCAACATATGAGCTGCTGGTTTCTTTATAGCGCCGTAGAGAGAAAATATCTTGGGTAAGTGGATGTACTCCTCAGAATGGTAGGCAACGTGTTCTCCTGCCAGGAATTGTCCTGTCAGTCCATGTTCCGGTGTGAAAAGCGCCACCACTTGTGCAGAGGTTCCTTCTTCAATTGCTATCCAGTTTGGTCGTCCCCTGCTGTCCAATCCAGTGTGATTGGTAACGATACCAACCTGTTTATTTGCGACTATCTCTGAATAGTTCAGAATGAGGTTTTCGAGTCCGGTTAGGACATCTACTTGTTCGACGATTATTTTTTCAGATTTGTGTTCTTCCAGTTCTTCCTCATGTATGGACGGATGTTCTTGAGATGAAGAAGTTGTGGTGAGCAGGATAATAAAGGTGTAGAGGTACGAGATTCTGCGGGAGAGTGCAGTCATTTACCTTAGAGTACGATCTGTCGGATGGAAATGATCTCCTTGATATCAGTGAGTTCCTTCAAGTCGTCATCCGATACGGCAGAATCGAGCCGAATGATGCCCATGGCGTAATGATGTTCAGCTTTCCGGCTGAGTTGGTAACCGGCAATGTTGGCGCCGATTTTACCCAGATAAGTTCCCATTTTCCCTACGACTCCCGGTACATCTTCGTTTTCCACGATAAGCAGTGTACCGGTGGGATTGAGGTCAAAGTGGAATCCATCGTAGTAAACAATCCGCGGGTGCTTATCAGAAAAGAGGCTGCCCCGGATAGTTCTCGATTCACCGTCGAACGTAACAGTAGTGGAGATGAGATTTGCGTAATCTTCTTTACCGTGATGATAGGCTTCTTCGATTTCGATGCCGTTCTGTTGTGCCACCGCAAGGGCATTGACAAAGTTGATACTGCTTCCGTGAACTGTGCCAAGGAAGCCTTTGAGAAAGGCAATGGTCACCAGCTTTACTTCGGTTAGTGTGCCACGCGTTTCAACGTGTATTCTATCAGCAGGGGAGGAGCTGAGCTGTTGATGAAATTCTCCAATCTTAGTCGCAAAATCAAGATGAGGCTGGAGGGAGCGCAGAAGAGAGAGATCTGAGATAGGAATATTGAGTGCATTCTCCAACTTACCGTCAATTAGGAAGTCGCGAACCTGTTCGCAAACAGCACGGGAAACGCTTTCTTTGGCTTCCTGCGTGGAAGCTCCCAAATGAGGTGTGAGTAAAATATTCGGTGCAGAAGCAAGAGGCGTGTCCAAAGCCGGCTCAGATTCGAAGACATCTACAGCTGCACCGGCAAGGATGCCCTGTTCAAGAGCTACCGCCAGATCTTGCTCATTCACAACGCCTCCCCGAGCGCAATTGATGAGAAAGCTCGAAGGTTTCATGGACTTCAGTCTTTCCAGATCGACGAGATCTTTCGTGCTGTCAACCAACGGTACGTGGAGAGAAATGATATCACTCTCTCTGAAGAGTCTATCCACGTCGCAAAATTCTACATAATCGAACTCGTAGTTTTCCGCCTTGATGTAAGGATCGTAGCCGATGACATCCATCCCGAAGCCGTGAAGACGCTTGATCACTTCGCTGCCGACTTTTCCCAATCCGATTACACCGAGAGTCTTTCCTCTCAGCTCGGAACCGACTAGTTCGTTACGATCCCACTGACCCGCAATGAGAGAGGCGTGGCCTCGATGGACGTTCCTGACCAAAGAGAGCATGAGAGCAATGGTATGCTCCGCCGCTGCTACCGTGTTCACGCCGGGAGTGTTCATGACGACAATTCCGCGGAGAGTCGCTTCAGGAATGTCAATATTGTCCACTCCCACACCCGCACGCCCCACCACTTTCAGCTGAGGTGCCGCTTCCATCAGTTCTCGAGTAACAGTTGTTCCACTCCTGACTATCCAGCCGTCGGTTTTGGGGAGCACTTTATTGAGCTCCTCAGCTGAAGCGCCGATTTTTTCCACAATCTTCAGTCCGGCGGCTTTTAGTATCTTTGTCCCAACTTTGCCGATGGGATCTGTGATGAGTACTTGCATTACATGTCGTCCAGTATGTTGTCCATTGTTGTGAGCAAATCTCGGATGTCATCCATTTGTAGATTGCCCATGTGTGCTATCCGGAAGGTTTTGTCTTTAAGTATTCCATAACCGCCAGAAATCATGTATCCGCGGTCTAAGAGGTGATTTGCCATTTCTATTAAATCTATGTTGTTTGGGTTCCCGGCGCAAGTAACGGTGTCTGATTCATATCCCGGTTCAGCGAAAAGATCGAATTTCTGACTGACCCAGCTTCGCACTTCTTCGGCCAAATCTTTATGCCTCTGGAATCTGTTTTCCAATCCCTCCTTGAAAATACGGGCAAGTTGAGCCTTTAGACCATACATATGTGGAATGGATGGTGTCGTGGGTGTTTGTGACTTTTTCGCATATTTTTCCATCACCTTGAAATCAAAATAGAAGCCTTTGTTGGCAATCTTCTCGCTTCTCTCCAAGACTCTGTCGGAGACTGAGCAGACGGCAAAACCGGGAGGGAGTCCCCAACCTTTTTGAACGCTGGCGAGAGCTACATCAATCCCCAGTGCGTCAATTTTTACTTTCACGCTTGCCATGGAACTCACCATGTCAACCAGCAGCATAACTTCCGGAAAATCACGGACGACAGCAGAAATCTCGGTGATAGGGTTCATTACTCCGGTGGAAGTCTCATTGTGGACAACTGTAATGGCATCGTATCTGCCGGTCTCGAGAGCTTCTCTGACGGCTTCAGGCTTGGTCGCTCTTCCGAGCTCAACAGAAATGGAGTCGCACTCAATCCCGCACGCCGCTGTTATCTCGTGCCACCGCTTAGAAAAAGCTCCACAGACGAAATTGGCACACCGCTTCTGGACAGTGTTGCGAACCGCCGCTTCCATCAACCCCGTGGCGGAACAAGTGCCAAGTAAAATGCGGTTTGAAGTGAAGAGAACCTTTTGAACGCCGTCCACCACCTCATCGTATAACTCTGAAAATTGAGCAGAACGGTGACCCACAGGATATTCTGCCAGGGATGCCAGGAGGTCAGGATCAACATGAGTAGGACCGGGGATGAAGAGTTTAGGCTTGTCCAAGGTTAGATTATCTCCAACGACTGCATCACCATTCCTGCGCCGATTTTTGGGAAGAAGAATGTAGATTTTTGAGGAAGTACAGAGCCGTCCTCAGTCGATTTCATAAGTTCATTCACAGTTAGCGCTTCCATTATAAATGCGGCGTTTAACGTCCCAACAGTGACCGCTTTCAGACAGTCACTCCTGTTATGAAAGTACGCCAGTTGGGATTTATCGGCAATATCATCTTCAGAAAATGCGAGAGTTTTCTTTAGAATGACCTCCTCAAAAACTTCTACACCCAATGGGGAGGATTTTGTCTTATCGTTTAAATAGTATTTAGTAAGTTTTTCGTCACCTATAATGGCAGTGAGATAAGGTGTACAGTTCTCATGTTTCGTCTGGGAAAAATAACACTCGAGTCCCGCTTTTAGCTGATCTATCTGATTTTCGGTAAGTCCGAAAAGTCCTCGGTGAGTCGGTAGAATTTGCAGACCTTCGCTGCTCGATGGTACAAGATAAGCGAGTACGTACCCGCTTTTCAATCCGGAATTTGTTTGATTCGAGTGGTACGAGCGTGCAGTTTCATAGCGATGATGTCCATCGGCAATGAGTATGGGTTGCTCCGCCAGCATTGATGAGAACGAGTCAATCCACTCTTCATCTGACGTTTGCTCAATTCGCAAGTTAACGTCAGTTTCGAAATCGAGTTTACCGGCCTGAACAGTTTCTGAAGGGAAGCGGTGCATGAGTGATTCACAAGAGCGATCGTTATCGTTAAAGACGAAAAAGATCGGGCTGAAGTTCATGTGAGTTGCATCCAATAGACGATAGCGATCTTCCTTCGCAGCTTTATGCGTCCGCTCATGACGACGGATTCCATCAGTGGAATAGTTCTCCAGTTTCACCAGCGCAAGATAGCCGTATCTCTTCTTATCTTTGCCGTCAGCATCACGGAATGATTCTGTGATTTGCCATATGCTCGGTTTTTCAGCGGAGATTAGAATATCATCCTGTTTCCATTGTGTAACGAGTTTGGCGGCTGTGGAATAGTGATTCATGTCCGGTTGACCGTTTAATTTTTCAGCAAGTGTGAGGTTGATAATATTATGTTCGGAACGGTGTATCAATTCTTCTCGGTATTGTGGTGAAATGACATCGTACGGCGGGGCGAGAACATTCGTCAGATCTGCAAAGATCTGTGGATTGTACGTGTATCCTCGGAAAGGTAATATTTTTGGCATTTGACAGTTCGACTCTGCTTTCGAGATTCTACGATACAATAGAATTTAACATATTGAGAGTTCAATTCAACAGTCGTTTAAGACGAACTGCTCAATAACTACAGAATTTCAAGTGACCTGTGTAAATTTGATTTAAATTAGAGTCAAACGAAGGAGGTTCATTCTTGTGGAAATAACACCCGTTACGTTTAAACTTACAGAATCAGATATAACAAAATACCGAAGACAAATCTCTGTTTTCCCGGTGGAGAGGGAGCAGAGTATTTTAAATGAACTGCACGGGAAACTTCAGAATCTCGTGGCAAGAAAGGATATTTCTACTTTTGTAATTCAACTTGTTGAGGATGTGGATCGTATGTGTTCACTATTGATGTCGAAATCAGATTTAGATGAGCATTCCCGAAGAATGATACTTTTTGCTCTCAATTACTTTGTAGAAGAAAAAGATGAAATTCCTGATGCAATAGATCTTCTTGGATTTCTGGATGATGCAGTTGTGGTGAGATGGGTAATGGATGAACTGTTAAAAATACATCCAGAATACACGGCAGATTGAAGTACTTACGAACTACAGTATTATCTTCTTTACTTCCTTTGGCACTGTTACTGTTTAGTTGCGGTGGAAGCAACCACACAGTTCGTCCAAAATCTCCCGTTGATATTAGTTTCAACCAAGCTTATGATGCGTTTTCTCAGGGCAATTATGATGAAGCCAAAGGGTTATTTCTCAATCACGTGCGAACTGATCGGTTTGCCATCCACTACGAGAGCTACATGTTTCTTGCCGAATGCTTTAAGCAGGCTGGTAAGATTGACAGCGGCAGAGTGGTTCTCAATTCCGGAATAGCTTTCATGGAAGGTTCAGAGATGGGAGAAAAAGATATAGCTGATCTTCGTAACTGGCGAGCTAGTTATCCCACTTTTCCTCCTATGCTTAGGGAAGAAAATGGCTTTGTTCCGTACAATGAACCTCCGGCTCCTTTGGGTGGTATGATTGCTCTAATTCAAAATATCTATTATCCATGTTCACCGTATACTTCAGGATTCCGGGGGAGAATTATCATACATGTCCTCATAGATGAAGAAGGACTCCCCATAGATTTTAAAATCGAAAGGTCGCTCCATGAGGATTGTGACTTCATGGCTATCAGCGCAATTCAAAATACGCTGTTTTTACCGGGAAAACGGAAAGGGAGACCGAGGAAGATGTGGGTGGCAATTCCAATTGACATCGGAATCCATAAAGATAGGTTTTGACTATATTGCGCCACAAATTACGTGAAGTAGTTCGTTTTTATTAAAATTCTTTAATCTGTTTATGAACAAAAATTCAATAGCTTCGCAATTCATAGGGGGGGGTAATTAAAGGTTATTGTTTGTTCAGGGCGTTCGGAGTTATTATACATTATTCCACTGTTCTAATAATAATATAATTGTGCCTTCGTGACTTATCCACATGATCCTGCGGGGTGGTAAAAAATTGTTAAGAAATTTCGTCGTTAGTAAATTGCCAGCGGCAATCACTGCACCACCAAGGCTTCCCCATGTATTCAGGCCGATTTTCATTGACCATAAGTGGATTTTCACAGCGGGGACAATCAGCTTCGGCGTCGCTTGCCGGCCATTCGTAATCGGGCCGGAATTTGATGGGAGTCTCGTATGTTGAGTGATCTTTCATGTTTACAATTTAAGCGCGTTGTTTAGAAGAATCAAAATTGATTCTAATTAACCAGAAAAATTCAAAGTAAAAATAACTGTCAAAATCGACACTCCAACGAGTGACTTGATCCAGATAGCTGCTTTGCGCTGTTTTAGTTGTTTTTCGTACGGTCGCCACCAGAGTACTACATTTATGGTTTCATTCGGGACTATATATACAGTTTGGACAGCTTTATTCACAAATTCATCTCTTTCTTCTCCTGAGTAATAATATTCCAGAAGATTTAGATAATCCGGCTGGAGATAGGTGATGATATGCTTACCTGCCGACAGAGGGATAGGTTCTTTGATAGGAATTTGTCCAGCAAGCATGCCGTCAATGAATATATCTAAACCAGCGGAATCGCTGGCGATGGTAACATAGCCACTTTTTGGAAACACCGGTGTCGGTTCTGACGTATTAGCGGGAACATTTAGACTGTCTTGAGCGATGACTGAAGTAGTCACTAGAAGCAGTCGGAAGACAACAGATTGAACTCTCATGATGCAGAAAGTTAACAGTTTATTTTTATCAAGACTATCGTAAAATTCCACTCGATATGTACTATCCCAAACGATCGGTTCTTGCGGTTTCTATGAGACCTCCCGCAATTTCACTGATTTTTCTTATTGCGGGCACACTCACAATAAGTGGCTGTGCATACTTCAACACCTTTTATAATGCACTAAACTATTTCCAAACAGCCGAGGAGGAAATATCCAAAAAAGCAGCAGGTGAAAAATTAAGCAAGAAAGCAGAAGAAGCGCTCGACAAAACAATTGTCAATTGTAATATCGTTCTTGAAGATTTTCCTGAATCAAAACTTCGGGATAACGCTCTTTTCCTCTCAGCCAAGTCTTACTATTACCGTGGTGAATTTTCCACTGCCAAAAAGCGTCTTTTGCGCTTGAAGAGAGAACATCCTGCAAGTCCATTCCTGGAGGAAGCTTTTCTATGGCTTTCACGCTGTAAATGGAAATTAGGAGAGACGGAGGCAGCGCAAAGTGATCTACAGGCACTATCAGAATCATTGGCCAAGGAGAGAGGTAATCGTTATCAGCGTGTGCAGGTGGCAGTTACTTTAGGTGAAATTCATATTGAGCTTGGCGATAGATCAGCAGCTGTTGTACAATTTCGCGAAGCTGTCAAACTTTCTAAAGACTCCATACTAAAGGGTCGACTCCTGTTGAAAAGTGGTGAGCTTTTGCTACAGATTGATCAACCGGAAAATGCTTTGACAATGTATCAAAAAGCGATGAAAGAAAGTTCTGATCCAGATCATCTAAATGCGGCGAATCTTGAGGTCGTTAGAATTCTGAGACTTTTAGAAAAGTGGGATGAGACAATCGAAACAATTCAACTTCTGCTCTCGAATGATAAATTTTCTTCACTTAAATCAGATTTAAATCTAGAGCTGGCTCAATTGTATGAAATGCGAGGGATGATTCAGGTAGCCAACAGTAGATATTCAACTATCACGGAAGATTTTCCAAAGACGGAAGCTTCAGCATCAGCGTATTTTCAAATGGGTGGATTGGCACTATCGGAATCAGAAGATTACGAGGCGGCTAAGCGGTTCTTTGGCAATGTTGAGAAAGAAAAGCGGTCGTCACTTCTTGTCCCTGCAGCAAGGATCCGAGTGAAAGAAATCGAATCGTATCTTGAAGTCATCAGTACGCTTGATGCCCTAAGCGCAGTTATGGCTGCAGCGCGATTGGACGTCAAGAAAACTGATCCTTTGGAGAGCGAGCCTGAGGATAGTTTAGAAGTTTTACTGGATAGTATGACTGTTCTCACTCAAGTTAAGGGAACTGCAGCAGTCGATACTCTAAATACTCGCCAGGAACTGTCACAAAATCTCTATACTCTCGGTGAACTTTTTGCCTTTCACTTTAACAGAAAAGACAGTGCCGTGAAAGTATTAGAGCAACTCGTAATGGGATATCCCGAAAGCAAAGCCCGTCCTCAAGCACTTTTTACTCTGGGATATCTTCTGACTGAACGCGGCGATACCGCTAAAGCTGATATCTATCTGTATGACCTTATTGAAACGCATCCTACCAGTGAATACGCTGTACAAGCTGCCTCGGAAAGAGGTATTGAATTAATTAATGAAGCTGAGGAATTACTGGAATCTGCAGAAGCTCAGATAAAAAGTGATCCGAAAAGTGCTATCCAATCTTATAAGCAGTTACTTGCAGAGTATCCTGAGTCGCAATATGTACCTCATGCCATTCTTTCAATCGGTCATATTCATGAACACTCTTTGCACAATATGGACAGCACTTTAAGATATTATAGCCAACTTATGGAGACTTATCCGGAAAGTGAGCAGGCCGAATCAATACAATCTCATTATCAGAAACTTTCAATAGCATTTAATCAGTCTCAAACTGATACGCTTAGAAGCCAAACCAGGAGAGATTCAACTTTAGTCGAAATTGAAACAGATTCTGCTGCTGTAAAATTTGATTTTGATATTTCGCCTTCGCAACTCCCATTACCGGTTCAAATTGAAGAGGAACGTAATGAGGAGGATTGAATCAGGAAAAATTCTGTCTAACCATAAGCTGGCAGAAGGCGTTTATCGTATGGATATTTCACTCCCTGAGATTTCATCAGAAGTGCAGGGTCCCGGCCAGTTTATTTCGCTGACTGTGGGTGAAGGGTGGCAGATGCCGCTCCGCCGGCCCATGAGTATCGCATCGGTAGAGAATGAATCCGTCAGTATCATTTACAAAATTTTTGGTAAAGGAACAGAATGGCTAAAAGATAGATGTGAGGGAGTTGTTATTGAAGCCATTGGGCCGTTGGGAAATAGATTCACACTTGATAACATAAACATCGAAGATACTATCCTTATTGGAGGTGGAGTAGGAGTCGCACCCATTCTGTATCTACACGAGCAACTGTCAAAAGATGTCCTGGATCATCTGCTTATTGTGGGAGCTGTTACTGCCGCTGAACATTTCTTGGAGCACACTCCGA
>Ga0208879_1004278_pt1 | contig 11195 bp, 12 predicted proteins | sample Knorr_S15_td_Bot_FD_185605 | JGI IMG/M metagenome (GOLD analysis project Ga0208879, IMG submission 185605) | Marine microbial communities from Southern Atlantic Ocean transect - Knorr_S15_td_Bottom_ad_5009_LV_A (SPAdes) (version 2) | ecosystem: Environmental > Aquatic > Marine > Oceanic | place...
GAACCAAATCCAATAATTATTATGGATGAAGATGAAGATGAAGATGAAGAAGAAGAGGAAAGTACTAAGATTAATAAAAATGAACAAGAAATCATACGAGGATTGCCTCAAATATTTGGAGATGATATCGATACCGATATAATAATACCCGCCCCATTTATCGTATTCCGTGGACAAGAATTAGCAAATAAATCTTTTAGTTATTATTGTCCAGAATTTTTGGATAAACTTAAATTAGGTCACGATATTATAGTAGGAGGAGACGGCTTCGGATGTGGAAGCTCACGAGAAGAAGCAGTTTCATGTCTTAAAATTGCTGGAATAAAATGTATTATTGCTAAATCATTTAGTTTTATTTTTTATAGAAATTTGTTAACATTAAATATGTTGGGTGTCATAATTAAAGACGAAAATTTTTATAACAATTTAACAGAAATGACACAAATTCAAGTAAATGTTCAAGATAGAAAAGTTATTGTAAATAATAAGCAATATCTATTTACAATGTCATCAATTGAAGAAACTATTTATCAAAATGGAGGTGTTATCGGATTATATGAAAAATATAAAGACAAAGGTTTTTCAGAATTAGTAAAACAAGCGGTTGTAAAAACTGAAAATAAAGGATGTGGTTCAGGAAGTGGATGTTCAAATAATGATTTAGATTGGTAAACAAAATTGAATATTATATCATATTAATATAATTTAATATTAATATGGTTGATCGTGTTGAATGTTGTATGAAAACAACAAGGTTAATTGTTATAACAGGATTGGTAATGATGATAATATGGTTTGGAACTTCTGATGATCCAGATGAAAGATATTCGACAATGCTTTTTTTTATAATTATTATAGTAGTAATATTTGCCCCTTCTAGATATGAGGCAATTGGAAGAAGGGTAAGAATTCGCGAGTTTATGCGAGAACATAGTGTGATAAATTTTAATATTCCTGAAAATAGAGATGGAATTTTGGCTCAAATTAAAGGACACATAATTCCAGTTCCTAAAAATGAAATAGTTGGTTCAGATGAATGTGTAATCTGTTTAGATGATTATGATTATGATAACAATGTTGGAAAATTAAGATGTAATCATTATTATCATCAAAAATGTATAGAACGATGGTTAATGGAAAAAACAATTTGCCCATTGTGTAAATATAATGTATTATCATCAAATGATGATGAATCTTTAGATGATAATCCAGAGCCTGTAGATAGTGAAATACCTTTGCAAATTATGATAAGATAAATTAACTTGTTTCTAAAATTTTAGACAATTCTTCAATTGGAGAAGAATTATCTAAAGTAAAATTTCTTATTTTTTTTATTTTATTACGATCTTCTGATGTTCGCAATATTAAATTTTCATTTACAAAATGAACTTCTACGTTATTATCAATAAATAAATCTAATATATTATTTCTCTTTTCTTCGTTATCGGGAAGAGCATAAATGGAAAACATAAGTAAAGCTTCCGGTTTATCTTTTGCGATAAGTCCTTGTAAAACTGGTGCGTGAAATAAACCATTAAGTTCTACTTGTTCAAATTTGAAGGATATGTCGTATTTTGAACAATATTCTTTTATTTGCAATCTTTGTAAATGAATTGGGATATTTTGTGTAAATTTAGTATTATTTTCAGAATAACTTAAAAAATATTTATTATTGTCTATATTAGAATCATTTGATTCTAAATCTTCAAATAATCTAAAATAACCACCAGGCAATTTTCTATAATATTGGGAATTTTTAAATAAGATACGAACATCCATACTCATTCTTGTAATATTTGTTCTGTTAGGAACATTTCCATGAACATATATTTGACCAAATAAATGTCCTTGACCAGGCTTTAATGTTACTGGAAAGGAATGTTTTTCACATTCTTCAGCAATTTTGGTATGACTCCATTCCGATTTACAAGTTTTTTTTGTAATTTCTTTAGATTTTTCAAGTCTAATCATTTGCATAGTATTTCCTTTATATGCTTTTGTCATAGGCAACCAAATTGTTCTCATACCAGTTCCATTTCCAACCCATATTCCTTGATGCCAAATCAAAACTTGTCCAAATTTATCTTGGTTAGGAAAAACAATTCTTAAATTTACATATCTTTGAACCATAAATTCAGTTCCACTTGGATATTTCGTTCTTATATATTCATCTAAAAAGTTATTTACCATAGTTTTGAATCCAATTTTATCTGTCGCTTTTATTAAAAATTTAGTCAATTGTGGTAAATCTTTTGGATCCATAATTTTATGTAAGTTGGTAAAATCTTTTATATTATCTATTTTTATTCCATACGATTGTAATTGCTCTAAAATCCATGATTGAAAAGGATATTTTTCTAAATCATATTCCAAAACAAAATTGTCAAAATTTTTATCAAAATTCCGATTATAAAAATCCTCAAATTTATCCATTTTATAATATTATATTAGATAAAATTATAAAAGAATAATATATTTTAATATTTTAATATCTTAAAAAAGTAAATTTCTCTCGATCTTTATTTAATTCATATTTCCTATTACCACATGTACAAGGATTATTTTCATTCATATCATCTACTACATCTTGCATAAATGCATCATTATTCATAAAAATCATCATAGCATTTAATGCCAAACAATGCGTTTTTAAATCTGATACAATTGGTGATGATGGTGCTAAAGGTAAATCTAATAAAGATAGGGGTTGTTCTTCTTCTGGATTTAATGCGAAAGAATAACATTTAATACCAAATAATTCTTTAAAATATTGTTCCGGAGATTTATAAACTATGATCTGTAAATTATTAGTCATTTGTGTTATAGAAATAATTAATTTATTATTTTTATATTAAAATTTAAAATTAATTGGTTTATTTGCTAATAGGAAATGATGCTTGCATAGCAATTCCACATTTTCCTTGTTTTTCTTCTACATTTCTTGCTAAACGAATATATCCTTTATCTCCCCATGTTGCCGCCCATGAATTTTTTACAATCCAATAATCTTGTCCATTATCTGTTCCATAACCTACTGCTAATACACCATGATCCAATTCATATGAAGATGGATTTCCACAATTTCCTGTAAAAACTCCACTTTTGTAAAATTGAAATTCAAAAGTACTTGCTTGAATAGCTACACTAACTGGTAATTTAGCAACTGCTTGTTTTAAAGCTTCTTCATTATTTTCGTCAACATCTGTATATCCAGTAATTGTCATCACTTTATCACATACTTTACAAGTATCTTCATCTTGTGCTTCATAAGAATACGATTCCTCAGTACAAATACCTTTAGCATCAATAACATACTGAAAAGCATAATCCATCAATCCACCATTACAACTCTGATCTCCTTCTGGTTTAGAACAATCCATTAATTGTTGCTCTGAAAAACTTACTAATTTACCAGTTTGAATAGCATTTAAGCCTTCTAATGAACCAGTTGTTGAAAAAGCCCAACAAGAACCACATTGTCCTTGATTTTTAACTGGTGTAACAGCATTTTGACTTCTCCAATCAATTGTATCTACAACATCAGTTTCAACAAAGTCACTTCTTGAAACTCTTGGTTGTTCTCTTAAATGATAATACGTATTTTTATTATGATATTCATGAGATAATAAGTCACCAAATTGATTCATTTCTAATTGAAAACTATTTTCTTCATTTCTATTATGTTCCTGAATACGATTATAATTATTAATATAAACAATCCGTCTGTATAATTCTTCTTGCGGATTTGCATAAACTTTATCATATTGTGTTTTAAAAAGATCAAAATCATCAGAACATTGACATTGACATAAATTTTGGTTTGTAGATGACAAACCTAATGTAGTAAAAAAAATAAATGAGGATAGTAAGGAAAACATTTTTATGATTATTTTAGTAATATTATTCTTATTTAATTAAAGGGTAATTTATATTTAAAATTTATCTAATTCTTATAATATAACTAATATGACAGATAATAAGACAAAATGGTCGATAGTATTATCTTCCGATTTACATTTCGGTTCTCTTAAATCGGTAAGTGGGATTGATATTAGAAAAGACAAGAAAGATCAAGTTAAGCAAATAATTGAGATGAAAGATGAACATAATGTTCAAATGGTAATTTCAGCTGGCGATTTAACTGAATATGGAACTGATGGTAAATCTTTTTTATGTTGTAGAAAAAATAAAGAAGATGAATTAACTCCAATGATTAAAAAATGGGTTGAGCCAATTGAAAATGCCGGAATTGATGTTTTATTGACTATTGGAAATCATGATACTTATACTGGACATCCATATTTTTATAAACCAGTTTTTCAATATATTAAGAAAAAACATAATGCTACATATTATCCATGGATATGGATGAAATATTCTGGATGTTATACATATACACGAAATAATATTCTATTTATTTCGTTAGGAGTTTATCCAAAATATTTAAAATTTTTAAGAAAACATTTACCTAAAGATAAAAACTATCCAATTATCATATTTTATCATTATAATACGGTAGATAAAGAAGCATATTCAGATTGGTGGAATGATAAAGAAAAAGAACAGTTTTATCAAGTGATTAAAGATTATAATATTCTTGCTATTATAAATGGACATATTCATGCAACATATGAAAAAAAATGGAAAGATTTTACTATGTTAAATGCAGGAGGTTCAAAATTAATTCGAATGAATATGGAAAATAATAAGTTTATAGATGTAAATTTTATATAAAAAAATAGATTATTTATTTATATTCATATATTAGTTAATATATGGACAATAAACTTACTCAACATTTTATTATTACTTTTGGTCCTGCTGGTTCTGGGAAAGGACATATAATTGAAAATGAAATCGAAGATGTTTTAAACTGTTTATATCAACAAGAAATAAACTTAAGTAATCCTAAACAAACATATATGGCATTAGTTGATAATCTTATTGAAAATGATGAAACGTATAGGAGAGAAAGTTATAAAATATTTATAAATAGTTATTATTATAAAAAAGGTCAAAAACCTAGAACAAAGACAGGAAAAATAACTAAAAATTTTCAAAATTTATCTGAAAATTTGAGCAAACTTTATTTCAATATACGTAAAAAATATGATAAAATAAATGATAATGCTATTACTAAAGCTTTAAAAAATAAAAAAAATATTATATTAGAAACAACTGGTCAAAATCAGTTAGATTGGATATGGAGTTGGCTTTTCAAAGATTATAAATTGAATGAAATTCCAATAATTACAATTGTTTATCCATGGAAAACTAGAAAAGGAATTATAGATGGCATAATAACAAGATTTGAAACCCAAGTAAATGAAATTGAAAAATATATTGAAAAAAATTCAAAAGAAAATTTTTTAAAAAATAAAAAAATTAAGCCAATTAGATTACCTAATTTAGCACAATTACGTGATAATATTCCTATTATTGAACAAAATTTTGCTAAAATAATAGGTCAAAATATGAGTAAAATAGAGAATATATTAATTTATGATAATAATTATGAATTAAATAAAAATAGTATATTTTTATTTGGTCCAAAACTGACAGGACAAAGAATACGAACTAAACCAGAATGTAAATTGGTAAATAGTCAACAAAAACTTAGTGAATTTTTTACAAATTATCCATCAATGCATAAAGATTTATCTCTAATGATTAAAGCTTATCATACATTATTTAATTCTTTGTATCCTTTACAAGAAAATTAAACATCATTCTAATAAAAAACTAAAATTGATTTAAATACCGGTTTACAAAAATAATAATTTTATCTTATGTTTGATTTTATAGATTGTTTATGACTAATAATGAATTATGATAAATTATATAAATTATTGGGGGAATATACAGATTTATTCATAAGAATGAAAATCCCTAAAAAATTAACCATAAGAGAAGATTTGAATGAATGTATATATATTTATTATGATCCAGAAGAAATTCTCGAAAAAAAATTATGTTTTGAGCAAGTTGTAAAAAATGCTATAGAATATAGAGAAAAACGTAGAAATAAATCAATTCAATGTGGACGATTTTTAATTAGAAATGTAAGATAATTTAAGATAAAAAATAAGTCCCTAAATAAATCGTATATTATACAAGTTCCCAATCATCATTTATTTCATCAGAGAAGTTTTTTTTCTTTGATGAAATATCAGAAAGTTCAATTCCTTCAAGTTTATCAATTGTAATTGATGAATTAGTATTATATACTGGTTCATCCTTATAAATTTGAACATTACCAGTATATTTATCAGTATAAGTTGTAAAAGAACCAAGATGTTTTGTAGGTTCTTTTTTTATTTTTCTTTCTATTTCTTTTGGATAATGAAATTTTGGCGCTAAATTATCTGCGAAGTCGTAATTTGAAATAACAACAAACATTATTATTATTATTAATTAAGAATTTGCGAGTTTTGCGTGATGTTTTGTGATAGCATTCAAAAATATCAATTTTAATATTTTTTTTGTTTTATTTGTTTTATTAATAATAATAAAATTGAAATCTAATTATAAATAATTAAAGATAATTATTTATATATTTGAATATTTGACATAATGAATTACTATTTTCAAAAATCAATGGAAATGTTATTTAATAATGATAATAAATGTTTAACGGAAAATGGTGCGATTAGTAATGCAACAACATTTAATAATAATTTAGATTATTTTGCTAAGATGATTCGTGGTATTAATGAAGTAAATTCAATTCGTCTTTTCAGCAATGCATACGATGAAGATAAATTGTTAGCATTAAAAAATTTATTTCACGCACGTGATATTAGAGGTGGTTCGGGAGAACGAACAATTTTCAGAACTCAGATGAAATGGTTAATTGAGAATCATCCATTAGTTGCTCAATATAATATGAAACATATTTATACTTATGGTCGTTGGGATGATATTATTGTTTGTTTTATGGGAACCGAATTAGAAAAAACAATGTTAGATTTAATTTGTAATCAATTAGAAACAGATATTATTAATAAGAAAGAAGAAAAAGGTACTTCATTATTAGCAAAGTGGTTACCTAGTGAAAATTCGTCATTAGATCGTTCTTTAAAAGGTGCTTTCCGAAAAATTGCCAATAATATGAATATATCATACAAAGATTTACGTAAAGTGTACATAACTCCCTTACGAAATTATATTGATATTGTGGAAACAAAAATGAGTGGGAAAAGGTGGGAGGAAATTAATTTAGAACATGTTCCATCACAAGCAATGAAACATTTAAAAAATGCTTTTGAGAAAAATTGTCCACAATGGGATGAATATGTAGAAAATTTAGGAAATAATAAAGCAAAAATTAATACATCTACACTTAATCCTCATGAAATTGTTGGAGAATATTTAAAAACAATTCATGGAGGATCATATGGATATGGATATTCACACAATAATGAGACATGTATTATTAATCCAATTCTTGAAAAACAATGGGAAAATATGGTTGATGATGTAAAAAAAATGGGTTCATTGGGTAAATCAATTGTAATGTCTGATACGTCGGGTTCTATGATGGGAGATGATGCTATCAAAGTTTCTTTAGCATTAGGTTTAATTATTTCAAAATGTACAAGTGAGGCATTTAAGAATTTAATAATTACATTTGAAACACAATCACATTTTGTTAGAGTTCCAGATGAAACTTTATTATCATCTTTACAATTTTTAACAAATTCAGAAAAATTTCCTTGGGGTGGAACTACTAATTTCCAATGTGCTTTTGACAATATATTAAAACATGCTAGAGAATATGTATATCCAGACAAAACGGTTGGATTAAAACAAGAAGATATGCCTGAAAAATTATTTGTAATTTCTGATATGCAATTTAATGCAACCAGTAATAAATATTCGTCAAATTATGAAAAAATTAAAAGAAAATATCATAAATATGGTTACAAAATTCCACAAATTATATTTTGGAATGTTCGAGCAAATACTAAAGATTTTCCAGTTACTATTGAGGATAATAATACAGCATTAATATCTGGTTTTAGTACTTCTATACTAAAATCAGTATTGGAAGGTAGCGATATTTCACCATTAGGTGTGATGTTGAGAACTCTTGAAAATGAAAGATATGATTAACTGAAATTATAATTTAATTCGTATGCTGACATTCTAACAGAATTATAAACATTAAATTCTTTAGAAGAAACATACATTTTATCAAACTCATTTTTTTTTATATATCTTATTAAAAAATCAATCGTTGTTGTAAACCCTTTATTTGTATAACCATCTAAAATTAAATTAACAAATTTAATACTATCTTCATTGTTATTTATATCAAATAATAATGAAATATTATTTGATTTACTTTTGGTAATATCTATGAGAATTTGTGTATAATCATTTATTAAATAAAATGCTATTGCTCTATTAATTATATATGAAACAAAATTTGTACTTTCAGTAATAATTGGATGTTTATCACTTAGGATACATTTTCCATTTTCTTTTTTTTCACATTTCCTTTCACATATTTCTTTATTAGATGAGATATTCATACATTTTTTGTATTTTAAAAATTCGTAGAAATTACTAAATCCATAATGAACTATTAATTTTGCTGCTTGATACAATGACCAATATCGTTCATTTTCTAAAATTTTAGAAAAATTATATTTATTTGTTTCAATCGGTATAAGTACCGAATTTAATATATTTGCTGCAAGTTCTATAAAAGTTTCATTAATTAATTTAATATCGGCATCATATTCTATAATTTCTTTTATTTTTTGTGAATATACTTCAGATGAATCCGAAGATATTTCAAATTCAAAAGAATGCAATAATTCATGGAGTAAAACTTTCGCAAATTCTTCTAATCTATATATTACTACACCAGTTTTATCACTTGTAAAATATGTCCATCCACCGTTAATATTTTTTGGTTTCAATTGAATTTTATATTCAGGCAATTGTCTTAAATCTTTTGACAATGAAATAGTTAAATCAGATACCTTTTTTGAAAAAAATTCTTCTAATAATGAAGTTCGTGAAAATATAGTTTTAATAATAGAATCGCTTAATTGATTATTCGCATTAGAAAAAATTTTAATATTATCATTAATTTTTATTAAACATGTATTATTATTTATTTCTTCTCTAGTTTTTGAGTTTAAAAATGAAGAATATAAATTTGGATTGACATTCCCAGTACATTTGTCAAATTTTCTATCATTTGATAAAATTTTTGGATATATTTGTGTTATTTTTTTTATTAAATTTTTATAAAATTGAGTAGATTTTTTGTTGACCTTTGGTAATTTATTGTTTTTTAAGATTTTCTTTATTTCCAAAGTTTTTTGTATACATTTCTTTGAATTTTCTAAAAAATCAGAATTTGACATATCTATTATTATTAAGTGTGATAATAATTTTTATTTATCACCAATAACGAGAAGAAACATATAATTAAATTAAATTATAGTAAATTGAGATAAAAATATTTCTTATATGTATATTTTATCAACCAAATATAATATGACCAATAAGACAGACGATTCATTATTTCAAAAATCACTAAAAAGAGCTCTTGGAGGTGGTATATCTGGTAGTCTTGCCATGGTTACACAAGTTTGTTCTCTTATGTGGGTAAGAACTACTATGAATTACCAATATAGAAATGGACATACAACCAGTGTTGCTCTTAAAAATTTATATAGAGAAGGTGGGATTAGGCGTTTTTATAGAGGATTAGCACCTGCTTTGATTCAAGGACCATTAGCAAGATTTGGTGATACTGCTGCAAACGCAGGAATTATGTATGCATTAAATGAAAATCCAAATACAAAAAATTTGTCAATTTCAACAAAAACATTTTGTGCTTCAAGTGCAGCAGCATTTTGGAGAATTTGTTTAATGCCGATCGATGCTGTTAAAACAAATATGCAAGTTCATGGAAAAATTGGAGTTCAACAATTATTTTCAAAAGTAAAAACAAGTGGCCCAAGAGTTTTATATCATGGTTCATTAGCAGCATATTCAGCAACATTTGTAGGTCATTATCCTTGGTTTGTAACATATAATTATTTGAATGCTTATTTACCAAAATATGATGATATGTTACCAAATTTAGCACGTAATGCCACAATTGGATTTTCAGCATCAGTACTTTCAGATTGTTGTTCAAATTCTATAAGAGTTGTTAAAACTTATAAACAATCAAGTAAAATACCAATCAGTTATCCAGATTCTGTAAGACAAGTTATACAAAAAGATGGTGTGATAGGATTATTTGGACGTGGCTTAAAAACACGACTTATGGGAAATGGATTGCAAGGAATCATGTTTACAATTGTTTACAAAGGAATTGAAAAAAGATTAAATGAAAATAACAAATAAAAAAAAAATTGAAATTTGTTATTTACTTTTATTATAATATAATGACACACGACTATTTATTTACACAAACATTTAATAAAGAGGGAATTTCTTGCCCTGCTTTTCATCCAGAATTAACTCAGCAACCTATTTCTTGTCCCGCATTTCATCCAGAATTAACTCAACAACCTATTTCTTGTCCCGCTTTTCATCCGGATTTTACCCCACCACCGAATAATAATAATACTGGAAATTATGTAATCAAAATATCTCAATTTACTCGTGATTTTTTTAGACATCATAATAAACCTGTATGGTTTAATTAAATTGATTATTTTGTATATATAAATATATCAAACTAATACGTTGTATAAGAAATGAATAATCCAGTAATAATTGATACAGATGGTGGCAGTGATGATACTTTTTGTATTGGGAATATGTTAAGATTACATAAATTGGGTAAATGTAATATCATTGGAATAACAACTGTGTGCGGTAATATAAAATCAGACGAGTGTTTTCAGACTATAAGTATATTGGTAAAAGAATTATTTGGAATTAATGATATACCAATTTTTGAATCTCAAAGTTCTGCAAAATTTAATAATAAATGTTCATATTTTTATGGTAAAGATGGACACTATGGAAAGATAAAAGAAATTTCTCAAAAAATATATATTAGTTCCGAATCATCAGAATCTTTTTTAAGTCGTAAATTAAAAGAAATTGATAATTTAACAATAATTGCGATTGGTCCATTGACAAATTTATATACTTGTGAACAAGTTGAAAAGGGTATTTTAAATAAAGCTAAAGAAATATTAATTATGGGTGGT
>Ga0208879_1004281_pt1 | contig 11187 bp, 11 predicted proteins | sample Knorr_S15_td_Bot_FD_185605 | JGI IMG/M metagenome (GOLD analysis project Ga0208879, IMG submission 185605) | Marine microbial communities from Southern Atlantic Ocean transect - Knorr_S15_td_Bottom_ad_5009_LV_A (SPAdes) (version 2) | ecosystem: Environmental > Aquatic > Marine > Oceanic | place...
CTTGCTGTGAAATGGCCCATAAGTCCTGTTCCGTCACACACCCCTTTAGCTATCACCCACTAGGTAATCTCTCGTAAACCTGCTGACGGGAGCCCGTACTGTCCCCCAGCTGTCCCATACTGCTTACCCTGTAGTGTAACTATCTGTAATTTAAGAGTTAAATTAATTAGGCCGAGGGTATATCTATCTGTCACTGTGATATACTGCCTGCTGTTGTAGCTTATTGTTTTAACTCATAAACCGTGGCTTGAATAAGTAGGGAGTGAACATGGCAACAATAGAAAAACGAACTGACTCTACTGGGGCGATCACATATCGTGTCAAAGTCCGCCTGCGTGGCCACCCTCAAGAGTCAGCGTCATTCAGGCGCCTAACAGATGCCAAGCGATGGTCATCACAAACAGAATCTGCACTGAGGGAAGGGCGCTATTTCAAGACATCAGAGTCACAAAAACACAATCTGGGTGATGCAATAAAACGATATCAGCAGGAGATGTTGCCTGAATTGAAAGATCCCCAACATAGATCACTTCATCTGAACTGGTGGAACAAGGAAATTGGTGCCGTGCCACTGGCAGATCTTAGGCCTTCAACCATCGCAGAATGTCGAGACAAGCTTAAGAGGACTCCCTCGGACTACGGCAAACACAAAGGGAAGCCCCGCTCAGCGGCGACAGTAAATCGATACTTGGCGAGTTTAAGCCCAGTACTGAGTGCAGCAGTAATGGAGTGGGAATGGATGGATTCGAACCCTTGTAAAAAGGTAAAGCGCGGAAAGGAACCCTCAGGACGTGTGCGATTCCTCTCTCCTACGGAAAGGACTGCTCTCTTGGCAGCCTGCGCTGAGATGCACGATACCCCCGAACTTAATGTAATCGTACTTATCGCGGTGATAACAGGGGCACGCCGAGGTGAGATCATGGGGCTACGCTGGCGACATGTGGATATATCACGTGGACGGCTAATCTTAGAAGATACAAAGAATGGGGAAAATCGATCTGTGCCGCTCGTCGGGCCCGCGCTCAGGGCGCTCACTAATTGGGGGAAGGTTCGCCCCCTAGATAGTAATGAACTGGTGTTCCCAGGCCGGGGAGAGCGGAATAAAAGTAATCCATTGGATTTTGAGAAGGCTTGGCATGAGGTCTTAGGGAGAGCAGGTGTCACAAACTTTCGCTTTCATGACCTACGCCATACAGCTGCAAGCTATTTAGCAATGAATGGAGCAGGGTTAAGAGAAATAGGCGATATTTTAGGCCATAAGACCTTGGCAATGGTGCAGCGCTACAGCCATCTTTGCGATGACCACAAGCAGGCGACAATGGAAAGAATGGCACTGGCAGAGTTTGGAGATATTGGATGAAAGATGTTTTCCTTTGGTGGCAGGTAAGTGTTGATCTTGGATTTAACACAGACACAGGTGAAACCAATCAGCCCATAGAGCTCGATATTAAGGTTATGAATGCTCTAAAAATGGGGAGGCTGACAGGCTATGATGAGGCTGGAACACCAATTAGCTTAACTGCAGTTGACCACGATACTTTTGTATATCCGCCCGAAGTAAATAGTTGGTTTAAGGATATTGATTTTCTGCATCGCTGGAACCCCGCACCCCAGGAAAAGAGAGTAGGACGTCCCCCAGACCCAAATGCTATTGGGAAGCGTGTGAAAGAACTGCAAAAAGAAGGTGATAGAGTTCGGAATCACAATCCAGGCATTACCAAACGCCAGATTTCGGATCACATGGCAAGTAAGGGGCCATTCAGCGGTTTCGGATCCGCTACAATTGAGAGACTTTTACGCTTCCCGAAGAAGTAACCATATGACTGAAATGTTTTAATCATAATTAGATAATTTCGATCATGTGTAACACATTGTAATATAACAATAAAATTAGGATATATAGTCCAACCCTTTCGCTTTACCTCTAATTTCCCCCTTGTCAGTATTTCTATTCTCCATAACAACTGCCAACTATTGGCAAGGATGAATACGATGCAAGAACAAGATATCAAAACAGACGAATCGCCTGAAAATTACAAGGGGGTCGATCTGTTCTGTGAAGATAACAAATCATTCGCTAAGGGTGGTGTACGCCACATGATTTTCCAACATGGTCCAGAACTTATTAAGGAAGGGGCAATAGTTAAATACGGAGATAGGGTCATCATCAACGAACGTATATGGTTCGGTTTGCTGCAGGACGGTTTTTTTAGCCGAGCTAGATCAGGGGGGCGGAAATGAAAAATAGTAAACTAAAAATTGTTCAGGGCGTTCGCCCGACGTCACCATCACCGTGGCTAGACCCCGATTTTAACAACGACTTTCGACACGAAATTCAACTCGCTCAGGAAAAATCGCCTCACCCTCGGCTTATCCCCGATCCTTTATTTGCATGGATTGTTGCAAACAGTGCTGAGCGGCTGCTGTACACAGCTTTCACAAAGTTTGCGCCTCTCCTGCCTACCTACGGCTATAACAATGAAGTCAGCTTATGGACTGCACCACCTCTATTCGGGGCTGGCAATGCTGTTTGCCTGATCATGAGCAAAGACAGGGAAGGGGCGGTGCGTCTCATTGGGGGTAATTACTTTACTACCCCAGTAGCAGGGGTTTTTGAGGGGATCTCGTCAGCAGGTTTCTTTGCACAAGTGGATTCATTAAGCAGTGACCAGGAGAAAATTTCCCTAGTCACCGACACTTTCTCCAAAAGTATCTCGGAAGCCAATAGAGAATGGATTTATCAAGTTGAGTCTCAATGCATGAGTTTTTACACGATGCCAATATATCTACTAGTGCTGGATGGGGAGAAAACCTTTTTAACAGGGGGGCCTGCGGTTGTTGAAGGCATGAAACAAACTGAATTTAATTTAGAGTGCTTCGGAGAGGTTACGTTGTGAATCTGGCCGTCGACTACGTTAAACATGGCTTAGCCCTTGTCCCTATCCCGCTGGGAACTAAGGGGCCCGTGCACCCCGGCTGGAATCTGCCAGAGCATGCGATAACTACAATCGATGCCGCTGCAAAGATGACTGGTAACGTTGGTCTGCTACATCTTCTTAGCTCACCACCCTCTGTGTCTATTGATTTAGATGATCTCGATTCAGCAACCCAGCTGCTAGGTGTTGCGGGAGTAGATATTAATATGCTCCTTGGGGCACAAGACGCTGTTCAGATTTCATCTGGTCGGGCTAACCGAGCAAAACTCCTTTACCGATTGCCGGCTAATATCCCTTCATTGGAGACAATTCAGATAGAAGATCCTGATACCGGTAAAATGCTCCTTGAATTACGCTGCGTATCTCGTAATGGGACCAGTTTACAAGACCTCCTACCGCCCTCTATCCACCCTGAAACGGGCAAAGAATACACTTGGGCAGGACGTGGACATTGGACTAAGCTGCCTGAATTACCCCCCGTGCTTCTCGACTACTGGAATAGCCAATTACAAATAAAAGGTAAGGGGCAGCACAGTAATTCCGCAGGCAGCGATTCTGACTCAGTAGTTACACTCCCACCCGAAACAATTCAGCATCTACGTAGTGCTTTACACCACATGCGATCAGATTCACGCTCACATTGGGTTAAGGTTGGTATGGCCTTATTCGAGCTAGTTGAAGTTGGACGGGGCTTATGGCTTGAATGGTCAGCTACTTCTGAAAAGTTTGATGCCGCTGATGCTGCTAAGACTTGGGATTCTTTAAAGCCAACGGCCATCGGGTATGAATTCGTGTTCGCTGAAGCACAGAGACAGGGGTGGATAAACCCGACTAAACGCCATACCAACACTCATGGCATTTTCGCTCACTCAGCACCTCCACAAAGCTTGCAAGCTCGTATGCCGCAGCAACTCCCTGGAACACTGAAACCAGTTCCAACGCTTAACCCCGACAGCCTCCCTGACGCCCTCAGAGACGCAGCCGTCGACATAGCAGATCGGCTCCAGTGCCCTATCGATTACATCGTAGTAGCTATGCTGAGTGCAGCCGGAACTATCATAGGGAACCAGATCGGTATCTACCCATTGGCTAATGACGAGAGCTGGAAGGTGTTTCCGTGTCTCTGGGGCGGCATCGTCGGCCCACCTGGCTCTAAGAAGTCACCGGCACTAAACGCAGCGCTAGCTCCTCTCACATTGCTAGAAGAGCAAGCGAGAGACCGATTCAAAATGGCTTTCGCGAAATACAAAGCTGATGGTGAACAGTACAAAATCGACCTCGCAGCCTGGAAGAAAAAGGCATCACCAACACTACCTATGGAACCTGAAGAGCCCATCCCCGAACGCTATGTAGTCCATGACACCACCTATCAAAAGCTAGGAGAAATTTTAGCTAATAACCCCAGGGGAGTATTGGCGCTATCCGACGAACTGTCAGGGCTACTTCAGTCTCTCGATACGCCTGGGCAGGAGGCTGCTCGTGGTTTTTACCTCACGGGTTGGGGAGGGAACTCAGGGTATAGCTTCGACAGAATCGGTCGTGGATCCATTGTTTTGTCCAGATATTGCCTTAGTGTATTCGGGGGTTTCCAGCCAGACAAAATAAAATCCTATGTCAAGCACACTCAAAGTGGCAACTCTAAGAATGACGGGATGCTGCAACGGTTCCAACTCTTAGTATGGCCTGACCTGGTGCGCCCAACTGGGATCATAGACCGCACACCCGACGAAGCAGCATTGGAAGCGTATCATAATGCAATGCTGAATCTACCATCAACTGTCAGCGGCATGGCTGGTCGGGTGAAACATGGTGCGCACGGACAACCGCTAATGCATTTTGATTCGGATGCACAGAAACTGTTCATCAGTTGGTACGAGACGCTGGAAGCAATGCTTAGTAGAAGCAATTTAGACTCAGCGCGCCAAAGCCATTATGCAAAGTACCGCAGCCTGATACCTGCGTTGGCACTGATATTTCACCTGCTTGATGGTCAGTGTGGGTCGGTGGGGGTTGGTAATCTCGCCAAAGCAATTCGCTTCGCCATCTATCTAAAGGGACATGCTGCTCGAATATATGCGTCTGTTTCCGGCGCCGACCACACCAGCACTAATGCGTTAGCGAGAAAGATATTAAAAGGAGGCCTCCGTGATGGTTTCACCTGTCGTACGGTGTACACGAAGGGATGGTCTGGGATTAGCACCAAAGCTTCTGCGCAAGGAGCTCTCGATGTGCTTGTGGAGTACGGCTGGCTACTAGAGCAGGAGAAAAGGAGTGGTGGTCGGCCAACTGTGGCCTATCGGGTTAACGCTGGGGTATCTGCGGCGCTACTATGTGATTAGGACTTTCGTAGGTTCTGAAGGTACCCCCCTAACGCATATTTCCTATGCATTCTTAAAAACAGTACTTTTGATGGTTTTGTTAGTTACCCCCTTACACATTTTTTTGCTTAACTTTAATAAAGTAGAGGGTTTTACGTGCTAGGGGGGTACCTACAAAACCATCACAAGTCCGCCACGAGCTGTGCTTAATAGAAAGAGCGCTCCTTTCGAGCCCCCTACGACGAATTGCGAGGTAGACAGTGTCTGAATTTCTAACATTAGGTCAAAGGATCCAGTGTAGGCAGTGCAGCTCTATCGCGGCGCGAACGAAACAGAGATGCAGGTGCCCAGCAGTGCGGGATTTAGAGGTCTGTGTGAACCACCGTCCATCAGGTCGAGGGCCCTTAACAGAAGAAGGGCGACAACGCTGCGCAGTTGCTAAAACAGTTCATGGCAATGACACTAGACAAGCCCGTAAGGAATACAGCGAGAAGATGAAGGAGCTTTATGAATTGGAATTGCTAGGTCGCAAAATCGGGCTGATAGTTGGAAGCAAGACTCCAGGTAGAAAACCTGGGCGATAGGTCTGTCATTAGTGGCCAAATCCCTTGGTAATCATGAGAATTCAAAGTAGGTTAGGGTCTTCCGTCGGCGGCGCAAGCCCCGCGATTTTCGCCGTCCGCGCAAAACCCACGATTGGCGCATCGCCAGGTCTGGAATGTTGCATGGTTCCCTTCGTGAATCGGTCGAAACCGCGCTGGCCCTGTGCCACCTCGATGGCGTTGCAGACAGTGGGCGTGTCAACCTTTCGCAAAAGACTGAGTAGATCGTCGGGTACTAGGTGCTCAGCCATTGCTTGAGTTCCTCATTAGTTCGTTCGGGTTGTTCCAGTATTGGCAGATGACCAGCTCCGGGAATGACGGCAAGGCGCGCGCCGAAAATGAGGTCACGCATCATCTCTTGCCTCTCGAGCGGGCAAAGGGTGTCGTCTTCACCACAAAGGATTAGCGTTGGCACGCGGACGGCGCGCAAGGTGTCGCACTGATCGGGGCGCTGCTGCAGCGCGCGGGATTGATCGGCGAAGACGTCTGCGCCCAACGCTTCGGCCATAGCCATGCATAAATCGAGGATGTGGCCGGTGTTCGGGCCATCGGTCAGGTAATTCGGTTTCATCTCGTTGCGCATCACCGGTCGCAGACCTCCGGCGCGCACGCGTTCGATTTGCGAGTCGCGCTCCGCCGCGCGATCGGCCGGCTCTGCAAGGGGGTTCGTGTCCATCAGGGCCAGCCGTGAGACGCGTTCGGGTGCCTGCCGGACAATCTCCATTGCAGTGATGCCGCCCATCGACAAACCGGCGAGTGCAAAACGAGGCGGCGCATGGGCAAGAATATCTTCAGACAGCTCTGCAAATGTCGTGCGCCCGGTAAGGGGCGCGACCATCACCGGGCGATCCATAGAAAACGCGGCGATCTGCGGCGCGAACACTCGCGCGTCGCACATCATCCCGGGTAAAAGAAGCAGCGGCTCTTTCATGACCCAAAGCAAAGCGTTGCTGGATTCAGCCGGGTCATTTCTGCTCTCCGGTTTGCAGCAAGATCTGCTTCCAGATCGCAATGTCATCGATCAGCGTTGTTTCCCGGCGCAGGCCCCGCGGCCCGAACTCGGCATGGCTGACGCCCATGACATGGACTTCGGCTCCGGTCGGCGCTCCGTAGCGACCCCAGCCATCATGCTTCCCGGTCAATGACCAGCGGATGGCGCTGCGCGGGCTAAGCTTAGGATCGACACGGCCGATCTGGTGCTCAATGCGGAACGTGGCAGACGGTAGAGCACTGCGCAAGCCCATCCAGAAGTCCTGTGCCACAGAAGTGCCGTATGCCTCGATGCCACCAGGCAATGCGAGACAGCAGGCCCGGTCGTATTCGCGGTCAATGATCGCCAACTCGGCGGCCATAACCCGCTGCAGTATCTCGGCGTGCAATGCGCCCCATTCGTTGTCGTTACCGGTGCCGGAATAGGGGCCGAGGACATCGGAACCGGGTGTCAGCGGTGGCGTTAGGTCACCCGAATCGATCATCGCCTGCGCCGCGGATTTTGCCGTTTGGCCCAGTTGCACGGCTATAGCAGCGTTGTCGCGGATCAGCCATTCGTCCCAGACCCGGTTGTCGCGGCAGTACGTGTCGGCAATGGTACGGAATGTCACCTGACGTCCGGTCGCCGGGCCAAAGGCGCCGCCTCGGTGGGTCGCCGTCGATACGATGCGGTGCGACGATAAAAAACCCGATTGATCATCACCGCACCAAATCACATCCTCGCCCAGCAACTGGCGGTCCGGAAACTCACTTAGCGTTGCCATAGTGTTGGCTTTTCCTGCCGCATTGCCCCGGCTTATGCCGGCTGGAGTGCGCACAATGAGGTCGTCGCCGTAGTGCCAGTCGAGCGCGGCGATATCGTGTCCCTCCCAGATTTGCGCAGTGCATTTGAGGATGTAATCCGGTAGGTCCGTAAACCGAGGGTCAAAGCCTTTCATTCTGTACCTGGTGGTTTGCATTCGAAGTCATATTATATTCAGATGCCAAACCTCAAGTCTAGAACTCTCAAGCGCCTCAATGACCAGCCCGTGGAGGTTTTTGGTCTGCAGCTTTCGCCCGGTGATCTTATTCACGAACACTGACAGCGGTATTTCTGCACTTAACCATGCCCACTGTTGCTAGACTTGGCTATGAACCGGGTAGTCCTGTTCTACAGGAACAGCGGCGCGAATGACATCATGCATCCATTGTGCAGAACCGGGAAAACCGCCAAAGCTGAATACGTGAATACCGACGATGTTGTTTGCGCTATGGGTCGCGCAGTGATGGGCAATAATTCGAAGTTGTTCGGTGGGGTCGGTATGCATAGCCAGCGTTGCAGCCTTAATCCCCAGCTTCTGGAGCGCCCACAGAGAGGTGCTCACTCCACAGAGGCGGGCATAGCGCATCAGCGATAGGATATCCGTTGGTCCCGCCATACCGGCATACACTGGCACGCCGGGAGCCTCCGTCGCCAGAGTCGCACAGAATTGGGTGATATGTTGCGGGGCAAAACAAAATTGGGTCAGCACTGAGGCGCCGATACCGGCGTCAGCCGCCCAGGCCAATTTCCTGGTCAGCGCCTGCTGTAAGGATGAAGTTGAGATCAGGGAGTGTCCCTCTGGGTAACCGGCAAAACTGACCTCCTTGATACCGCAGGATTGCAATATGCCGCTGTCGAGTACAGCTTGGGTATCCGCAAATGGCCCAACAGGCTCTGGCTCGTCTCCGGCAATCAGCAGGACACGCCGAACATTGCATTCATCCACCGCTCGTGACAGAAACTCGCACAGCTGCACCTCTGAAGCCAATCGTCTGGCGGCAATATGGGGCACCGGATTAAACCCCGCCTGAGTCAGGGACTGCATCCGTTCCAGGTTCGTCAACAGCTTGCGGTTCGCCAGGGCTGGGATAAAAACGCTCATCGCGTAGGGCAAAAGATCCTGGCCGCGTTGGATAGCGTCTGTGCGGGTTTCGATCAACTCAATCGAACCATCCGCCACCAATTCAGACTGGATCTGCGAGATTTTTGCGTGCGTCGGGTTGGGGTTCATGTCAGCTAGTCTCTTTTCTTGGATACTACATAGGACTCGTCGTAAAACCAGACCCCATTGTGTGCCTTAAGTGTGGCCTCGGTTGCCTCGAGGTATTGGCCACTCTTCACTACTGCAGACAGGCGCTCATCCTCGATTTGCGCCACATAAACCGCGGCATTCCAAGCCGCAAACAGGGTGGATGTGCCGATGCTGGATTCCACCTCATTTGGGAGTGTGTGCATGTCGTAGCGAAAAATAGAGCGCGAGTCGGCGTAGACGTTCAGGTTGTAGTGGCGCGAGTCTTTACCCAGATATTTGCGTAAGGCCCGTAAGATATCATGGCGATCAACCTTGAATGGTTCCTCATCGGGCCACACCCGGTGGATGATTTCCATGCCGGGGTCATTGCCACAGGAATGGATGCCGATAAGACGGCCACCCTTGCGCAGCGCACGGGTCAGCGGGCCAATAACCTTTTCTGCCTTGAATTCGGCGGAGACCCGGGCGCGATAGGGCTGGGATGCAATCACCAGGTCGAAATCGGCTCTTGCCTTACCCGGTTCCGGTATAACGTCATCCAGAAGAAAACGGTAGTCTTCCCGGTAAATCACCAGGACTGCTGGGCGCTCGTAGATGGGGTTCCCAGTCTTCTCGCTGTGCCCTGCCTGCCAGTATTCCGCCAGGAATCCTTCCAGGTCATGGAATTGCTTATTGAATTCGTGGGCGGTGGTGCCGGTTAGTGCCACATTTTTCCATACCAGGGAGTTAGCTGACTCGACCCGGCGTGGCGACAGCCACGGTGCCTCGGAATAGTACATATTGGTAATTACCAGTACGGTGGCAGGGTGCTCAAGAAATCGGTCTGCCATCTTGGCGAATGAGAGTCGAACATCTTCGAGGCTTATTTCTTTGCCGGATATATAGAACGGCAAGGTGGGGAATCGAGTGTGCATTTCGCGCATCACGGCGGACAGTACCGTGCCATCACCCATGCCGCCGTCAAACAACCTGAGTGCGGGTGGGCTGGGGTGCAGATGGGCTAACTCCTTACCGACGCGAGCAGCCACGATCTCCTTTTCACTACAAGTGTTTACGAATAACAAGTATTTCTGACGATTGTCGAAGAAACGAAAATTCCTGGCCTGGGATCCGTTTCTGATTTCTGCGCGTTCTGCGACAGCTGTACTATTGCCGCCATCAACGGATAGCAAGTGTAGTGAGTCGGCTTTAGGCGGCTGCAAGGTTTGCCAGCCATTCTTTTCGAGAAACCCGGTCACCCGATCCCAGGTCTCAGGCGTAACCCGGGCACCATCCTTGAGTCGGGCGACAAATTTGCCATCGTTGACAGCGCGCTTGCCAAAAGTGGACTCGGCGATTCGCTCGGTTTTGCAGAATGCCGATATTTCCTCTAGCAAGTTTACCGGAGCTTGTATTTCGGTAGTCACTACTTCTCCTGGCTGGGATGACGCTGATTTATTCAATCACAACAAAATTGGGAGCCATACCATAAGTGAGATTCTACAAATAGTGGGATCGTTCCCACCGTCGGCTTTTCTATGGTCATGGCTTGCTATGGCAAATTCCACATGGCTATAGCGACAATCTCGATGCGATAGAAGGGCTATGAATGATATCGATCGGCACCCAATTTTCTCGGATCATGCCTTGGTCAATAGCGTAAGAAGCCATTACCCGCATTTCTACTTTTCTACCCGCCCCTGCAAGTCCTAGCCAATGATTTGGTTTCACAATGCATTTTTACTCCTGGTCCGGCATCGGCCTATGGCTTGTATTTGCCCGAAATTTATAGCTCAAACAGGAAGGATTTGACTTCGTATGCACCCCATTCATTTCCCTTCTATTTATCGAGCACAGGGCTGGAATTTGAACAAAATGAACTTAAATTCCCATAAAACCAAAGACATAGAAGAAACAAAGACCAATTCGATTGTCTGTTCCTGCAGCGCTGCAAGATTCATGTTGAAAAGAATAGTAAAATATATTGACTTCGAATTCAACATTGGGACAATCTTTGCTAGACTACCGTTTCTAACGCTTCATACCGAAAACTCAAGTGAGAGAGGGGTTAAAAATGCCTAAACGAAATAATGACAATCTAGAGGGAATTCCCATGACCAATAGGTTCCGCAAAACCATACTGAGCTGCGCTATTACGACGCTGGTGTCAACTCCATTGTTATTTGGCGCTTCATCAGCAGGTGCTCAGGCAGTAATTGAAGAGGTCGTCGTCACCGCAAACAGACGGGCGGAGAATATTCAGGATATTGGTCTTTCGATAACCGCGTTGGATACCGCAGGATTGGAA
>Ga0208879_1004285_pt1 | contig 11183 bp, 9 predicted proteins | sample Knorr_S15_td_Bot_FD_185605 | JGI IMG/M metagenome (GOLD analysis project Ga0208879, IMG submission 185605) | Marine microbial communities from Southern Atlantic Ocean transect - Knorr_S15_td_Bottom_ad_5009_LV_A (SPAdes) (version 2) | ecosystem: Environmental > Aquatic > Marine > Oceanic | place...
CTTTCGCCTTTCCGCATATAGTATCACTGCTTTTTATAGTTTGAGATATTTTTTCGACATCCTGATCGTTACACTCAGTTTTGTTTACCATTCCCGTCAACGCCCTGTGAATCACGACGTCTATAGGCGCTACGTTTTTACCGCTACAGATAATTTTGGCGACATCAAAGTGGGTAGCCGTAATATGTTTGGTAAAAGTGTCTGGGCCAATGCAGTTTCTCGCGAAGGATTTTTTTTGCGCCTCATATACTTGCTTCTGAAGCCTTTCCTCGGGTAAGGCAAATTTTAGTCCTGACCCCTTGTCTGCCCCGGGCACATTTATTATAGAAAGTTCAGGGTTTATGGTGTTTAGTAATATTACCGAGCCCAGGAGTAGGGCGATGCCCAAAATAACGTTGCGTATTTTGTTTTTCGCGTCCATGCGCAATTGTGGCCGCGCGCCGGACATCATTAGCATCACTCCTGCGTATATAATCGCCCCGAATGCGATTATTCCCACCACTGATACGGAAAAGGCAAATAAATAGTATATAAGGCCGCTAAGGGGGTCTATTGTATTAAACGGCGTTTTTACTTTTTCAGCAATATCATTTAGCGAATAGGGGCCTTTGTCAAACAGCGAAGTATCTCCTATTTTGGGTAAAGGAATTTTAGGATATTGATTCTCTAAGCATAGGACGTCCTTGCTGTCTTTTGTATGTGCGTCGCAATGCTCGCCGTTAGTTGCGAGGGGAATAGATGCAAAAATAGCAGCTAAAAACATCGCTACACTTATGAAAATGAGTTTTTTGGTTTTATAGTTCCCTCCAGGCATTTTTACTTTTTTAAAAATAGAAATACGTTGATTGTCCAGAAAGGCAAAGCTCCTACGATAGGGATATACTCCGCGAGAATAAACGGACCTCTTCGTTTTAGGAATTGCCCCATTTTTTTGCCAGAGGCTATTTTTCCTCCTCGTGCCCACATCCAACCTCCTAATACTATTGTACCAAAAATATCAATGGGCCACGAGATAAACTCCCCTACACCGAAGAAAATATCTAAAGCAAGTACGAATACAGGCGGCACAAGGTCTAAAATAAGAGCAACGCTAAGCATCGCAACGCCCTCTGGGCTTAATACCCCGGGCCTGTCGTCGCGCTCCTTCTTTCCCTTTTTTGCACCGCTAGCAGCGGCCCTTGCTGCTGCTTTTCGCGTTGCCCTTCGGGCCGCTATTCGAGCTGCTATACCTGCGAGTGGTAATGGCATAATAATTGTTTATTCCCCTTCTTCTATCTCTTCCTCTTTCTCAAGCTCTTCTTTCGCCTTTTCAATCTCCAATAACTGCGCCGGATCGGAAGTAATTATCTGGTCCTCGGTGTAGGAAGCGATGATCTTTATGGCTACGTGCTTGTTCCCCGCGAAAAACAACCCCTCCCCCACTCCCGACTCAAGCAGTAAAAATTTTTCTTCGTCGGTAAGGTTGAATGTTTTCTGCACTACATCCACCGAGGCCGGGGACTGGCGCAATAAAAGTTGCATAGAAGAGTTTGTTATAATCGGCTTACCATACGGGGAGTTTACAAAATCGGTGATGTCTTGGGTTATGGTTGTAAGGCCAAGGTAGTATTTGCGTGCGCGCTTTGCCATACTGAAGAGAAATTCCGCGCTGTTTTCGTGCCGCATCATCCACCATGCCTCGTCCACCACAAGTATGCGTTTCTTGAGGTTTTTGCGGATAGCGACCCAAATATAGTTTAGTATGATGAACATCGCGACCGGCCTTAGCTCTTCTTCCATGTCGCGAATGTTGAACACGGCAAGTTGATTTTCAAGATTCACATTTGTATGCTGGTTTAGAAATCCGGAATATATGCCCTCGGTATATTTTTTGAGGCGAATGGCAAGGGACTCCCCGCCCTGCATACTTTCAAGCACTGTTTGGAGATCTGTGAAAAGCGGGGGCGTGATATCGGAGAAGTCCTTGCGCTCGGGGGTGATGTCGCGAGATGAGTATGTCTCGGTAATAGCGGAGTCGAGAATGGACTCTTCTTCCGGCGTTATTTTTCCAAGCATCACTTTGAGCAGCCCCATCAAGGTAATAATATTGGAGCGGAGCACGTCCCCCGGGTTTTCGTTCTTCCCTATAGGCGGCAGATCAAAGGGATTTATGTGATGCTCCGAAGTAAGGGAAATTTTGAAGAAACTCCCTCCGACGGTTTCGGCGAGAAACTGGTATTCGTTTTCGGGGTCTATCACGATTATATCTACGCCAAGCATCATGGAGCGGAGTATTTCCAGTTTCATGAAATAGGATTTTCCTGAACCCGATTTTGCGAATATTACGGAATTTGCATTCTCCAGAGAAAAACGGTCAAACAGGATTAAGCTTGAATTATGCCTATTTATGCCATAAAGTATCCCCTTATCGGAGGTAAGGTCAAAAGAAACAAACGGAAAAGTTGAGGAAAGCGGGCCGGTGTTTAAGCTGTTGTGTATAAGAAGCTCATCGTAGGCAATCGGCATAGAAGAATTAAAGCCGGCTTTTTGCTGATAAAGGGCGGGCTTTATATACACCATGCGCGATTCTAGGATCGCCCTTAATTCATTTTCCATCTGGTCCAATTTTTTGGGATTGTCGCCGTATAGTGTGATATACAGGCCGAATTTAAACATTTTTTCTTCGGCCGCCTGTAGCTTGTCCCGCAGATCCTCAATGTTCTGGTGGGCCGCCTCGAGCATAGGATCCCGTATCAATCCTTTTTCTTCGCGCTCCATCATTTCTGCGGTGATGGAGGTTATTTGCCCCTGAAGGGTTTTCATAACTTTTTCTGTGCGATATGGATGTATAAAAAAGGAAACGTCCATTGGCTGGCCCATGTTTATGATGGGAGAAAACCAGTTTGACGCTAGATATTTCGGGTAAGTAAATATAAAGATTGTTTTTGCGTACTTGGTGCCGATCTTTATATAATTTGAGGTTACTTCAAGCGCGGAAGGCGCGATGATGTCGCGCAGGGTTTCCAGTTCGGATTGTGTTGTTTCTTTTTTCTTAGGCATTTTAATATTTTTCAAAAACGCTTTTCATTAAAGTTCTCTTCTGCAAATTCTGGGGATTGTACAGGTTCCAATAGAGCATAATGAGCTGTTCGGTCGAGAGAATTTTTGTTGTGAGGCCGAATCTGTGAAGGCCTGCTTTTATAAACTCCACGCGTTGACTGAGCTGATTTTTGTAGTGCATGAATTGCTTTTTTTCCATCTTCGCGGGTGCTTTTCCAATGCCGAAGAAGGACAGCGGCCCTCCTCCGCCCGTCTTGCCCGCTGCTTCGGCCAGCTCAAAGGGGACGACAACATAAAAGTCGGTAGATATGATATTTGTGCTGGCTACAAAGTCTTTTATGAAATTTATATATTCTTCGGTTTGTATGCGTAAAAGTTCGTTTTCCTGCTCTGCCTGTTTTTCTTTTAGCGTCTCAATGTAGTCATCAATATTCAAAAAACGCGCGTTTATGAAAATCTGTATATAGAAATCAAGAGAGTTCAGGAAATTCTGAAACTCCATAATCACCGCGTCTTGTTCATCTTGTGACTTAAGGGCAAGGTTTAAGCTGGAGCATTTTATTAATGCCCTCATGCCTCCTCCCTTGAGGATCACTACGCCATCTCTTATCTGATCTATTTTTACAAAAGATTGTGTGCTTTGTGCGCGAGCCATAAGGTTATTTATCTAATTCTTTAGCAAGCTCCCCTATCTCTTTTTTTGTAACTTTCGTAGAGACGCCTTCAAATACTTCGGGCGCTTGTTTTCTCCTTGCTTTTTTTTGATTTGCCAGTTGGCGCTTTTCCCATATATAGAGCTGTGGAGATATAAAGAAAGAGAAGAATGACATAAAAAAGTCCAAAAGAGGGCGGCCATTTATCTTCATGAAACCAATAAGCAGGGCAAGGAGAGAAAGAGGAATCCCCAACACAAAGAAAAGCCATTTTTCCAGCATAAACCAGAGCACAAACAAAATCGCTCCGACACCGGCCAGAAGCGCCGTCTGCTTTATGGTAAAGGGCCCGATAAGCCGGGCTTCATGCTCTATAAATTGTGGAACCTTAAATTGTTGCGCCATGGTTATCCTAAATTATGAATTTTGCGTAGTTCATCCTGCACCTGCATAAATATCTTGTCTCTTATCTCCATAGCTATCTTTCTAGCACGCTCCTCGTCTATCTGCAATTCCTCCTGTATGGTTTCGCGGAGCAGTGTTATTGGGACAATACCAAAAAGTATTGCAGTAGTATAGCGCAGGAGCTTTGGATACTCCTTGGCAACGGCATTTTCTTTTGCTATGGATTGCAACGTATCAAGAGTTTGCTGTGAGACAATAATAGCCGTCAATTTTTCCGGAAGCTCATCAAATCTTTTCGCAAGCTCTTTGTCGCTATATTTTTTTATTGTGTCTTCTACTTTGCCCATATTGCGTGCTAATTTCGCGGGTTGCTATGTTCCACGGCCCAATCTTCTCAAGGCCTCTCCGGAGGCTCCTGGGGGGGGCACAATAAGCCCTCCTCCACCTCCTGCCGCTCCTCCTCCGCTCCCACCCTCCGCGTCGTGTGTTCTAACCAGGTCCGGTGCAACGACCTCAATGATTGCTTTAACTTGTGTATCGGCATATATCTTATTAAAACCTTCATCATGACCCTTTTTGTCATTATGTATTTTTGTAAACAAATCTTTCATGTCTGACATGTCTGATGTCCCATCTGCAGCGTTTTTCGCGATATTAGAAAAACCCATAATAATTCCGCGAGTCATTTGATGTGGTAGCGTGGCAAAGGCCTCACGAAATCCTTGTTCTGCGAGTAAAAATCCTGCATTTCTAACATTCCCCTGCTTGATTTCTTGAGCAAGCTCTTTAAAGGCCGCATCTCTATTTCCGTTGTTCTTGGCAGTAAATCCTGCTAGTATATTTTCCTGTCTTTTGGTGGAAGTAGCCATATCAGACAGGATGTCTATTGCTTTGTTATCTTGTAATCCTGCTATAACGTTCGGGTTTGCAAGAGATGAGTCGGATATGGATTCAGCTCTTTTCTTTGTCATATCTTCACTGTATTGCTTAGCCATTGCGGCCCTTTGTGCTTGCTCCTTATCAACGCCCATGTTAAGCGCTACCTTATAAGATTTATTAACTTCCGGGCTAAATTTGTCAGGGCCCTTTGTGTTGCTCGAAGCGTAAGCGTATTCTGGGGAGGAGTCAAGAATAGAGCGCTCTTGATTGCGTAAAGATAGGTTTTTAACGTGGGCACTCATTTTTTCGCTAAATTTTCCGTCTTTTTTTAGTTCGTCAATATCTTTCCCGTCTCCTCTTTTAAGTTTTTCATCAAAAAGAGCTTTATATTTCATAGAGCTGTTCTCTGTCTTGAGCTGGGCTGTAAGCATCCCATCGGACATTCGCGTAGCTGCTTCTTGGGCCTCTTTTGATCTTTCCGCTGCCCTGATTTTCTGCGAGCCGAACTGAGTAGCCCTCTGTACGCCGCCGCCGACAATTGGTATGCGAGCCATTGTGCCGCCGGCCAATTTTTCGAGTCCTCTCTGCGCTTGTAGCCCATACCTACTTTGAGCTGCGCTTTTCGCCGCCCAGCCCCTCGCGGCGCCACCGGCCGCTTTCGTCAATTTCTTCGTCTGGCTGATTATCATGCTGGACCCCATGGCGCCGGTTTTTATTCCAAACATAAACGCGATAACAAGAAGCAGTAAGCACATTATACTTGGAAATATTGCGTATAAAGTGCCTGGGGCTCCGGAGGAGGCAGCTGCCACCTCCGGCAAGTTCATAGCTCTAATCTGCTCGCAAAACTTAAGGGCAATCCACAAGAAAAAAAGTACCGGTATGCCTATAAAAGACCACTGCACGAGTTGGTCTCTCCACATATTAAATATTTTTCTTGTAGAAGGGAAAATCCACGCGGCAAAAGCTATAGGAGACATTATCGTAAGCATCCAGATCATGCCGTATCTTACCGCAAATATTATGCCGTATAGAGCTAAAATAAAGGCCAGTCCCATCCAGAACAGCAAATCTACCACATTGGTTACCAGAAGGATCAGGCCTGTTTCTGCTTCGAAACTAAAATCCGGATTTAATCCGGCGTCGATAGTGCTTAAGTTCGGCATTGCCTGGACAAACACTCCCATCACTATGTTTGACAGGTCTACAACAACCCCTACCACAACCCTGCTGAAATTTACAAGAATAGCTACCGCGATAAAAGGAAAAAGTGCCTTTCCTGCGCTGTAAGCTTGATTCCCGATTATTGTGAAAAAGGCGATCACGACAAGGCCGATTATAAGCGCAATGTTTACAAAGTCCCGCGCCATTCCCCATGCAACATCAATGAAACATTGGCCGGCAGCTAATTGTGCGGTAGGAGCGCATTTTGTATAAAACAATCCAAAATGCAATATCCATTGAAGAAAAGAGCCCGCTATCCCGGCAAGGAGGATTGCGAGAGATACGAAAAGGGATATCGCGGCGGCAAAGATGCTAAACACAAACCCCCCCAGGCTGTCTAATGCGCTGTCCATTGCCCAGTCCCAAAAGCCGGCATGCGCAAAACCCGTAGGCACAAGCACGCCAAAAACAAACAGTGCCAATATCAAAATACCGCTAGCTTTTGTTAGGTGAGCATTTTTATGAAGATATTTTTTTACAACCTCCATCGGTGTATATTATATCACATTAAGATATGGTTGAGAGGCAAGTATTATGGGGATAGTTTCGCAAGGTGCAGCCACTCCTCTACCGTCAGTGTCTCTGCCCTTCTTTCAGGCGCAATGCCGGCTCCAAGAAGCCACTTCTCGGCTTGCTCGCGGCTTATGCCTAGTCCATTTGAGAGATTGTTTATTAGTTGCTTCCGCGGACTTGAAAATCCCGATTTTACAATTCGGAAAAATAGATCAGCATTAGTGAGTTTTTTAGTAGCATCAATCAGCGGTACAATTCGAAGGATCGCCGAATCCACTTCAGGTTGCGGCCAAAAAGACGAGCGCGGCACATAGCTTGTAATCTCAGGCTTGGCATACACCTGTACGGATACCGCAAGTATGCTCATATCAGGGGGGTTTGCGCAGATGCGCTGGGCCATTTCTTTTTGGACCATTAGGGTCATTGACTTGGGAGGGATATCTATTTCAAGGAATTTGCGAATTAGAGGGGCGGTAAGGTAATAGGGGATATTCCCGATTAACTTCCAATTTCCAACCTTCAATTTCCAATCAACTTTCATTTTTTCAATTTTCAAAGCGTCCCCGATTACAATTTCTATATTTTTAAAGCCCTTGGTAGTATCTTTTAGGATTGGGACGAGAGAGGGGTCTTTTTCGACGGCGATTACTTTTTTTGCGAGCTTGGCGAGATATGCAGTAATTGTGCCGATACCAGGGCCAACCTCAATGACTGTGTCTCCCCTATTTATGTCCGCCGCGCTTACAAGTTTTTCAAGGGTATTTTTGTCTATTAAAAAATTTTGACCCAAACGTTTGTTTGGGCGTATTTTATGCTTGGACAGCAAAAATTTTAGATTTTGTGTATTAGTTAAATCCACCGCGTTTGATCCCGAATATTTGTGCGGCAGGACGGGCGGCCTGCTCTTTCGGCCTCAAACTTTATAATATTGAGCACTCCGTCATCCGCTACCCCCTCTAATCCGGCATAGTTTCACTCAATTATAATTGCTAATTCTAGACGTTATTTTATCTGCCTCTTCTGACGTTAGAGTTTTTTTAATAGCCTCTATCTATTGAGCCTTTAACTTCCTCTATGGTTTTTTCAAGAGCCTCTATCTTCGGAAGCAGCTTCTCTTGTCCGTGCTGGATGTCTTCGGGTATTGCCATGTATGCCCTATTTACCCTCTCTTCTTTCTCCTCTTCAGTTTCATTTGCAAAAGACGTTCCCGATAAGTCCACAGATCGCTGCCTGAGGCTAACCTTTTCTTCTTCCGGAAGGTGGAGCCATGTTACCGCATGCTCCAGCATAGATTGGAGCTCTGATAATCGACGCTCTTTTTCCATCCTAGGGTCCTTTTCGGAATCACCTAGTGAATTCGGCTGCGCGCAGTCCAAAATTTTTTGTACGCTGTAGTCAAAAAGAGGAAATTCTAGAGCGAGAGCCTCTTGTCTGTGCCTGGTCTCTATATTGTTCAATTCTTGAGCAGCTTGCGGGTCGGTCTCCTCTAGCGATTTTACTACGTCTCGCGCATCCGCCTGATGCCCTATTCCTTCCGAGTATGCTGCTATTGCTTTCCGCAACTTTTCTTGCTCCCTTTCTGTAACTGGTGTAACTGGTGCAATTTCTTCTTCTTCCGATGGAGGCGGACCTTGTTCTATTGATCTGGGCATATTTTTTCCTTTCCTCGAAATGAAATATATGATTTAGATTTCATCCCTTCGGATTGGACTGTTACTAATAATATTAATGATTATTTTATAACCTCAACCTATGCGCCGAGTTGTGATCTTTGCGCGATGTCGGCTTCGACTATTTCTTTGGGCTTTCCGTATTTTAGCTTTGATATCGTTTTTATCGGCTCTACGATTTCCCGATTCCCCTCAACGGGCTTTAGCGTCTGCATCTTAAAGGGCGGATATACTTTGTTGTCTATCATAAGTTTGGTAATCAGGGTGAAGTTGTCGAGATTTACAAGATCAAAGCGGGAAAACTCCGGCTCAAATTGCTTTTCCATAAACTCGGCGTCTTCGGCCCCTATGCGGAAAGAGGCCATGCTCCCGACATTGCCAAGAACGGCATTTTTGATATCCTCCTCAAGCTGGGGAATGTACTGATGAGCCATAATTAGATTGAGGCGGTACTTCCTTGCCTCCGACAGTATTGTCGCGATGCTGTCTGTGGTAAAGTTCTGGAACTCGTCTATATATAGGTAAAAATCTTTTCTCTCTTCTTCGGCCATTCTCCCCCGCTTCATTGCCGCCATCTGAATCTTTGAAACAAGAATCAGCCCAAGAAGCGAGCTGTTTATCTCTCCTGTCTGGCCCTTGGAAAGATTTGCCAGGAATATCTTGCCTTCATCCATTATTTTGGCAAGATCAAAGCCGGAGTGGGATTGCCCGATGATATTGCGCATCATTTCATTTTCAATGAAGCGGCCAACTTTTGATACCATGTACCCAAGCATATCGGACTTGGTGTTGCCGGTCATCTGCTTCCATTCCTTGAGCCAAAAGCTCCGCACAATCTGATCCGTGACTTTTTCGAGCCGTTCTTCCATAAACTCCGGATCCGTGAACATCCTCGGGATCTCAACAAGAGTCCCCGGATTTTTGATATCTGCCATAAGGGCAAGCATCGCGTTTCTCATATAATGCTCAAACATCGGCCCTATTATTTCAGGCGGGAAAAGCTTAGTAAATATGGCGATCATCTCCTGCACGGCAAAATCTTTTTGTTCCGGAGAATCGTACTCGAGCATATTGAGGCCCATAGGCCGTTCCATGTCGGACGGTTCAAAAAGCACAACGTCCTCTACTCTGTCTTTGGGAATGTTGGCTAACGTGGCCTCTATAAGGTCGCCGTGAGGGTCAATCACAGCGACACCTTCGCCGTTTTCGATATCCTGGCGTATCATCTCCTGCAATAAGCTCGATTTTCCTGTACCGGTCTGGCCTATTACATAGAAGTGCCTGCGCCTGTCCCCTCTTGTGGAAAAAGCAACGGATTTTTCTTCGCCCCGGAAATCCACCTTACCGATGAGGTTTAATCCCTGCGAGGGAAGCTCGGGTGGCGGGGCTGCGGCCCCGCTTTTGGCCATTTTTATATGGGGTGTTTCAATAAATCTCGTAGGGAAGTGATAGATGCTTGTGAGCTCTTCTATATTTAGAATAATTTTTTGAGCGGGAGTAAAAGTGCGGAAGATGTAGCTATACACGAATTTCTTGAGCCGCCCTTTCCGTTTTACCTCTTTCGCCTTAAAGCCGTTTAGCGAGGAGAGAGAAAACTGCCCAAACCCTCCGATAAGGTGGCCAAGAATTTCCTCGGCCCTTTCCTTGGTTTTGGCTGACGCAATCAGACGTATATTAACAGCGAAAGATTGTTTTTGAAGCTTCGCCTGCACTGCTTGTATAACAGGCGTGTCTATTTGCGAGTGTTGGGACGCCATGCCGGAGCCGACTTCTTCTTTGTCTTTCGGGGCAACTTGAAAAATCGAACCCATAATCTCGAGGAACGGCTTCGTAATCGGCGAGCGCGATGCTTCCTGCATTGCTGTTTGCGGCGATTTGCCTTCTTTTATTTTGTTTAAAACGCCGTATCCTACACGCCTGCGGTCTTCTTTGCTAAGCGGGGTTATAATCACCTGGAGCGCAGCCCCTTCTTCCGGAGAGATTTTGCTTAAGGTGTTGGTGATGGCCGATATAGGGTCTTTATCGAGCTTGGTGTATGTCTCGATGGGGAAAATTGCCGCATTTTCAAGCTTCAAAAAAGCCCCGACAGTGACATTTTTAGGTTTAAAAATATTATAGTCGCTGGGGACTTGTTCGACGACAGCCCGCGGATAGACGCCGTGAATGTATTTTTCAAAAGCGGTATCAAGGTAACGCGGCACGGCGACATAGAAAGAAATATCGCTGCCGCCTGATTCGGACGCAATTTCAAATGTGATTCTGTGAGGAGGGCTTACTATCCTTTTGAAAAAGTTTGGCTTTTTAAGGTAAAGAAAGTTTGTATATATTTGCTCCATGTGGGCGATAAGCTCTTTTTCCTCTTTCTGCATGGTGTCGTCCTTTTTTAGGTCGTATTTTGGCATCATTACCAAAAAAAGGGCAGTATTTAAACTCCCCGAAACTCCCGCCCTTTCTTTTGTGCGGCGGTAAAAGAATATTAAGCCGCCCAATATTACAATTACCGCGGCGATTATCGCATAGAACAGCATAGTGATTTTTACTTTTTCTCCAAAAGATGCGCGTTCTTAGGATTGTTCAAGAAAGAATGCAGACGATCGAGCGCATTCGCGTTGCCGGAGTCCATCACCACTTTAATCGCGTAAAGATATCCGTCTTTTTCAATAAGATTACGAAAGCGGTTCTCCTCCCCCTCTTTATCAAGACCTGCAATCTCTTTTTTGTCTTCAGCTGCTCGCTCTTCGAGCTCCGGCGTAATCGTCATTTCTCTGACTTCTTTTTCGAGCGCCTCTCTTCTTTCTCT